>Ga0115005_10002199_pt1 | contig 15600 bp, 13 predicted proteins | sample ArcOceMetagenome_FD_87163 | JGI IMG/M metagenome (GOLD analysis project Ga0115005, IMG submission 87163) | Marine eukaryotic phytoplankton communities from Arctic Ocean - Arctic Ocean - Greenland ARC118M Metagenome | ecosystem: Environmental > Aquatic > Marine > Oceanic | place: Arctic Ocean... | reverse complement strand
TGATTGCTGTGGGTTTACTAATCTTATATTATCAGTTTGTAATTCCTTTATTCTTTTAACCTTAAGATTGTTAATTCGTCTTTTTTATTAAGAATTATAAAATGTAAAACACCTTTAATACGAATCTGTTTTATAGCTTTTGCTTCTTTGTTATTAAAATAACTATTGTCGTTTAAAAAAGTAAATTTTCCTTTTTTATTTCCTAATAAAACATATCCTTTTGAAGCATCGTATTTTATAGTTTCTATTTCTGCGTCATTAATAGTACCAACACCAAAAACATCTAAATAACCATCATTATTAAGATCTAAAACTTGGGTACTTAAAGTTGGAGAAAATTGTGCTTCAGTAGGTAGTTTTTCTATCGTAAAATTTCCGTTTCCTTTATTATATAAAATGATAGAAGAAAAACTGTGCGCTAATAAATGTGTGGCATTATCTAATTTTTCTGAGCCATAAATTTCTGGCATTGTAGCATTTGCAAAATCCTTAAAAGTTTTTATTTTTTCTCCTAAGAAAGGAGTTTGTTCGGTAGAACATTCTTTACCTCGAATTGGTAATAAATTTCCAGTTTTAGAAACCTTACTTAATGCAATGTCAAAGCTTTTATTATCGTCAAAATAATCAGCATAAATATGTAAAGGTTTTTCTACTGTAGGATGAAATTTATTGTTTTCTCCCCAATTACCAACAATGTAATCTATGTTGCCATCTTTGTCTAAATCGGATGCAGTAATACTCTGAAACCATCCATTTATATTGCTAATTCCTACAATATTTTTTTTGTAAAATTGATTGTTTTTGTTCTCAAAAAAAGTGATTGGCATCCATTCACCAACTACAATTAAATCATCATCACCATCATTATCAAAATCTGAAAAAATAGCATCATTAATTAATTTTAGGTCAGAAATATCAGTAAATTTATCGTTGAAGCTATTTGTGTAATTACCATTTTTATTTTCTAAAAAAAGTGGTGAATCAGTTAAAGGATATTTACCATGTTTTGCATTATTTCCAATAAATAAGTCTACGTCTCCATCATTATCGAAATCGGAAAAAGCAATTGCCTTTGAATTTGTTTTTATAGATGGAAGTTTTTTCTTTCTATAGATGCCATTTCCATTATTTAAGTAAACTCTATCTTGTAAAAAAGTGCTGGTACTATCAATTTCATAACCGCCAGAAGTAACCAATAAATCGATGTCTTTGTCATTATCTATATCCAGAAATTCAGCATTTGTATCTTCAAATTCTTTGTCTTTTTCAAATAGTTTTTGATTAGTTTCTTTAAAAGAACCATTTTTTTGTTGAATATAAAGTGATGCCTTTTCTCCTTTTGCATTTCCAACAAAGAAATCTTCTAATCCGTCATTATTTATATCCGCTACAGCTATTGCATTTCCTTTTTCAGATTGTTTTTGTGGTAATAAAAGTTGCAATAAATAATCATCAAAATTATTTTCTTTTTGCTGATAGTTAATACCAATATTTGATGGGTTTATTTTATCAAACAAAGGTTTTTTAGTACTCTTTGTTGCAGTCCTTTTAAGAGCATTTTTATAATCAATTATTATTGTTGAATTGATCTTAAGATTAGTCATTTTTTGTGACTTCCCGTTTTTCCAATCAATAATTATGCTATCGATTTTTAAATTTTTCCCTAGGCCAAAATGAAGTTTATTAGTTACAGATGATTGAAACCCTCTACTTAGAAACAACCTTTTAGTTTGTTGTAATGAATCAGAAAAAACAGAGATTTCTGCACCAATTGCAAACGGATTTTTCTCGGGCCCTTTTAAAGAAAATGTAACGTAATTACCTTTAGCATTGTTTCTGTAAATAGAAGCTTTATCACCTTGGTTATTGATGATTAAATCTAAATCTCCATCATTGTCTAAATCTGCATAAGCAGCTCCGTTAGAGTTTATTTTTTTATCTAAACCCCAATTTTTAGTAGTATTTTTAAAGGTTAAATCTTTATTGTTCTTAAAAATATAATTACTTAAAGTATCTGAAGGAATCATATTTATGGCTTCATCTAAAGATACTTTCTTTCGGTTTTTAATATTGGTTCTCATCTGATTCCTAAAATCTTGATTTGATAAATCGTGCTGAATTCCGTTCGTTACAAATAAATCATTATAACCATCATTATCATAATCTGCAATTAAAGGCGCCCAACTCCAATCTGTTTTAGAAATTCCTGCTAATTGTCCAATTTCAGAAAAAGTACCATTTCCATTATTTAATTGCAACATGTTAGACATGTATTGGTGGTGATGTCCTTTTTTTACTATTTTTCTAAAGTCAGAAATACTCATCGTTGCCATATTTTCTTTCCCACGAATATGGTCATCTGCCATCATATCTAATACAACTAGATCTGGTTTTAGATCATTATTAATGTCAGCAAAATCAGACCCCATACTATTGGTAGAAATATGATTAAAGTATTTTAATGCTTCGTCTTTAAAGGTTCCGTTTCCTTGATTTATATATAAAAAATCAGGATCAAAAAAATCGTTAGCAACATAGATATCTAATAAATTATCGTTGTTAAAATCTCCAATAGATGCGCTTAAACCCCAGCCTTTATTCATTAAACCTGCTTCTTTGGTTATGTTTTTGAACGTACCGTTATCATTTCTAAATAACTGATCGGAATTATATGGTTCTTTGCGCTCACTTATTCTAAAATCTTTACGATGATTTACTAAATACAAGTCTAAATCATTATCGTTATCAAAATCAAAAAAGTAAGCTTGAGTAGAAAACCCAAAATGACCTAACCCAAATTGTTTTGAACTTTCTTTAAAAGTGTTGTTTTTTTGGTTGATGTATAATTTATTTCTTCTTTTAGCATTGTTATTTAAAGAACCTGATTTACATACATAAATATCTAGCCAACCATCGTTATTAATATCTACCATTGTTGTTCCAGTAGTCCAACCATTTTTATCTGCAATATTTGCTTTTTTGGTAATGTCTTTAAATTCGAAATCTCCCTTGTTTAGATATAATTTATTTGACTCTTGATTAGATGTGAAAAAGAGATCATCTAAGCCATCATTATTAATATCGCCAACGGCTACACCACCACCATTATAGATGTAGGTGTAATTTAAAAAATTAAAATATAGATTCTCTTTTACGTTATTTTTGAAATGTATACTTGTATCGTCGGAAGATAAAAGTGTAAACTGTGTAAAAGGTACTTCTTTTTGGTCGCAAGAAAAAATGAAAACCGAAAGAATAAATGCGTAAAAAATAGTTTTTGGTTTCATTTGATAAGTGCTAATTTAAATTTAAAAAGTGATTTATTAAATTATCTATTGGTCTTATAATAAAGTTGCCTGCTTTAATATGATGCTTAGCTAATTCTTTGGTAATATACTTTTTGCTATAGTAGGCAATTGAGCCAACAAAATGAATCGGATTATTTTTAAGTTCATTTTTATATTGCAGTACATGGTTTTCTACAAATACATGAATTCCTTTTTGAAGTATATTTTGAATAACAATGTCATCATCATTTTCAAATAAGAACGGAGCAAAGTTAGCTAAATATTTATTTGGACTTTTAGATTGATAAAGTTTTTTTATTACTTTTTCCTCAGAAAGATTAAATCTGTTTTCTAAAGATAATGATAACTCTTTTGGTAGTTTCTGATAAAAATAGGCCTTTAAAAGTTGTTTTCCAAAATAATTACCACTGCCTTCATCCATTAATAGGTAACTTAATGAAGGTGTTTTTGATATGATTTTAGAACCATCATAAAAATAGCAATTAGAGCCTGTACCTAATATAGAAACAACTGCAGGTTTTGTAGTAGTTGCGTGCACTGCAGCCATCATATCTTCTGCAATTAAAAGTGTATCTGTATTAAAAAAAGAACTCAACACATTTTTTAAAATTTGGTTATTACCCTCTGTATTGCAACCTGCTCTAAAAAAATAGATTTCTTTTATTTTTTCTTTATTATTAATAAATATAAGTTTTTTACTAATAATTTTGAATAAATCTTTTTCTTTTAAAATTGCAGGGTTTAACCCTTTAGTTCTAAATTTAGTAACTTTATTTTTATTAGATTTTTCTATAAGAACCCGGTCACACTTAGTTGAACCACTTTCTGCTATTAGTAACATTATTTTATTTTTAATAAAAGATCATATAGAGACATTATTTTTTCTAAAATATCTTCTCCTTTTTTCTCTACTGTAGTATTCAAGCTAATATGTGCTACAATATTTTCTTCTTCTTGAGAATCGTTAATAATAAAATTTCCTGCAGGAAAATAGATTGTTAAACCATCTGTGTCATCTTGTAAAAGCAAATCAAACTCACCACTTACCCAATTTAAAAATTGATTGTAGTTTTTAGAAGAAGTAAACGAAGCTTCCTTTTTGTATTGAAATAATGCTGAATTCATAATTGCTGTTTTAATACTTTTTTTAAATATTATTTATTTGTGTTGCAATAATCAATTAGTAAATTAAAAGATTCTACAACCATTAATTCTACATCTTGATACGGTTTTTTAAGTTCAGTTATTAGTTTTTTAGTTTTTTCTAAATCTTTCATATTGATGTTGTTTTCTTGTAAAGAATTATAAATTATTTTAGAAATGGAAGATAAATTTTTTGACAAAGGTTCTAAAGATGAAATTTTAGAATTTGAATCTATTTTAGAGAACCCTGTGTAATTATTTATCCAGCTTTTTAGGAACTTATTTATGATCTTTAAATGTTTTTTTCTTTGTTTTTTAGAAACAATGCAACTTCATTATTAAAAGTTATAGCATCTTTTGCATCTGCAGTACATGCGTCTGCAAACAAAGTAAATGGCGAAAAAGAGTTATATTCTATACCGCCTTTATTTCTTGAATAAATTTTAACAGGCTCACAGATATTAGATAGTGATTCTAGTGCTGTATGGTTTTGATTATTGCTGATTTTTCTTAAAATGACATCTTTATTTTTTAAATGTGTAATACCTAATTCTTCCAAATTATTACTAACAACCTGTAATCTTTTTAGCATATTATCAATATCAGTTACTTCTTTTTTAGACCAATATCTTTCTGCAATTCTGCAGTTCTTGGCCAAATTCTCGAGTCAATTGTTTCTTTTGTAACGAGCTCACTCCACATCGGTGTTTCTGCCCCTAAAATTCTTTTACGGTCTTCTTTCGTTAGGATTGCATCTCCAATTGGGTCTGCGCTATAGTGATGTTTTACAGATAACATTCTATCGATGTAATACCCGTTTGAAAGTACAGTTTGATATCCTTTTTTTGGAGCTTTAATTAAAGTGCTTTCTTTAAGGCCTTCATTTACACCTCTCCAAGAATGTATTACAGCTGAAGTTGGAGTAGTAGGGGTTAAAATTTCATCCCAACCCATTAATTTTTTACCTAGCTTTTTCAATATTTTTTCTAACTTAATAGTAAAATAGGTTTGTAAATCATGATTGGTTTTTAAATCATGAACTTTTTTAAATTGTTGAATTTCCTTATTTTCATCCCAATGTTTCCCTTCATTTTCATCACCTCCAATATGAAAATATTCATCAGGAAATAATGGTGCAATTTCAGTAAATAGATTTTCTAAAAAAGTATACGTAGCTTCTTTTGTAGGGTTTAAAACCCCAGCAGATCTCTCAATAGAATATGCATAACCGTCTTTGCTTCCTAACTCTGGAAAAGCAGTAAGAATTGCAGATGCATGACCAGGTACATCAAATTCAGGAATTACTCTTATTCCTAAGATTGATGCATGTGCTACAACTTCTTTTATCTGATTCTGAGTATAATATAAGCCATCAGAAGCTAATTTTTGTAGTTGGGGGTAGATTTTTGATTCAAATCTAAATCTTTGGTCATCTGTTAGATGCCAATGAAATACATTCAGTTTAACCGAAGCCATTGCATCTAGGTTTCTTTTTATAACTGCTATCGGTTGAAAATGACGAGCTGCATCTATCATAAGCCCTCGCCATACAAATCTTGGAGAATCATTTATTGTAACACTCTCAAAAAAATAATTTTCAGTATCATTATTTAACAATTGTAGTAAAGTTTCTAAACCTCTTAAAATACCAATATCTGTAGTAGCTTTAACTTCAATTTTAGTAGTATTAAAATTTATAGAATAAGATTCATCAGTATCAATTGATAGTTTAGCAATTTCATTAAAAGAAAGAGATACTGTTGTGTTTTTATGAGTTACAGGAAATCCGTTTTCTAAAAACACACCTGTTCTGTTCGCTAATCTTCTTAGAAAGTTTACAGAAGCTTTGTGCACACGATTCTTAGTGTCTTTTCCTTCTATAGCAATCGTAAAATTGCTATTTATTAAAATAGTATTGGTTGATTTTTTAATTTCCTTAGGCCAAGGCATAAGGTTTAATTGTTCTGAAAGTTTACTTTGAGAAAGTATAAATTGATGAAATATGCAAATTGCAAAAAGTAGGTAAATTCTTTTCATTTAGTTAATTTTTATGTATTTCTCGATAATTTTTCTATGGATGTTTGCTACTTCAATTTTTTCTATTCCAGACTGTATTAAAGTATCTCCTTTTAATTCTATTTGAAAATAAAAGGGATGATTTCTTATCGATTTTAAAGATGTGTACTCTAAAGTTTCAGTGTAATTATTTCCTTTTAATAAATAAGTTCCTGCTCCTGAATAGTAGTTTTCTGAGCTGTTTTTTACTTGATTAAAGAATGAAAAATGTGATTCATTTATTACTTTATTAAATGAAGTGTTTGATAAATTTTTTAATTTTAATGTGCCATTTTCTAAAGATTCTGCATATATCATTTTTCAAGTGCATTCAATAGAATTTACACCTAAGTAATCTGAATTATCAACTTTTGTGTTTTTACTCTTGTTAATTCTGATGATGCTTCTTCATCAAGAATAAAAGAAGTATTGTTATGTTGTTGAAGATATGTTGCAGGTACAATAGAAGAAATTTCCCCTTCAATAGTTTCTTGTATAATTTTACTTTTATTGGCACCCCAGGCCATTAAAACTATTCTTTTAGCATTTTTAATAGTACCAATACCCATTGTTATGGCTTTTCTTGGTACGTTTTCTATACCAATAAAAGAAGTTGCTGCATCTACTCTTGTAATATGTTCTAAAGTAATCACTCTTGTACCAGAATTTATATGTGAACCAGGTTCATTAAAACCGATATGCCCAGTTCTTCCAATTCCTAATAATTGAAAATCTAAACCTCCATAAGATTTTATCTTCATTTCGTAATCAATACAAGACTGGTATAAATTATCTAAGTCTCCAGTGCCATCAGGAATATTTATGTTTTCTAGTACTATATTTACATGATTAAAAAGATGTTCATGCATAAAGTAATCATAACTTTGAATATTGTTTTTTTCCATTGGATAATATTCATCCAGATTAAAAGTAATTACATTTCTAAAACTTAACTCTTCTTCTTTATGAAGCCTTATTAGTTCTTCATAAACTTTTACAGGCGATGAACCAGTGGCTAAACCTAAGATACAATTGAGATTCTCTTTTTGCTTGTCTTTTATTAATTGAGCAATTTCATTTGCTACCAAAATAGAACCTTCAATAGAAGAATCATAAATAACATTATGAATTTTTTCAAAACTTGTGTCTTCAAATAGACCTACTGGTTGATATGAAGCTCGTATATGATCAGTCATAATTTTTTCTTTCATTATTTAGAACAATAAAAGTAAGTTCGATTTACCTTTTAAATATTTTTTTTCGACTAAAAACACATATTAAAGCACAAAAAACAACCAGTAATATATTTCTATATTCCTGGTTGTCATAATTAATCAAATAACAAATAATATTTTACTAGAAGTTTGCTGCTCCTGTGTCCCACCACAATCTTGTGCCCCCGTTATCTGGACCATTTAAATAGCTAATTGCTTTAACTACATTGTCACCATTTGTGTTGACTTCATTTGCAACAAAGTTTATTCTTCTTACCTGTATGTCTGTGTCTATTTTTCCACCGCTATTATTAATAATTACAGGAAAAATTCTTGGGTAACCTGTACGTCTAAATTCAGACCAAGCTTCTTGTCCGTCAGGGAACATAGCAATCCATTTTTGAGTAATAATTTGTTCTAATTGCTCTTCATTAGAACCAGTTGCATCGTATGCTTTTTTTACATCACTTGGGTAAGCAATATCATTTACTGCATTTAATGCGTCTACAAAATCTGCAGGAGTATTTGTGTTATCAGTTAAGTAATCTGTAATTCCAGAAACACCATGCTGAGTAAATGATGCGTTAACACCTGCTTCGTAATTTACTTTTGCATTTCCTGAACCAGACCATCCTCTTAAAGAAGCTTCTGCTTTTAAGAAATGTACTTCTGCAGCTGTCATCCAAGTTAAAGTTTCTCCGTCAATTACACTTCCAATAGAGGCATGGTCTCCATATTCTCCTTTTGCACTAATATCTATGCCCATTCTAATTCCTTTGTAATCTCCTGTTAAAGAAGCATCAGCAGATGGGTTAAAATAAGTTTCAATTCTATCATCATTGTATCCTGTTAAAATAGATTCCATTTCTGCACCCATTCTAATATCTCCCCAAGAACCACTAATTACAGTAATAGGGTGTGGGAAACCTGTATTAATTACCATACTTGTATCCTCCATTAAGCCAGCATTACTCGCTAAAGAAAGTTCTCCTTGAGTTTTAGCTAAAGTTGGGTTTACTTTAGATATTCTTATCGCTAAACGTAATCTTAAACTATTGGCATATTGTCTCCAAGAAGCTATATCTCCTCCTAAAGCAGATTTATCAAAAGGAGCAAATTGCGTATCGCCTATGTAGGTTTCTAATCCATCAATTGCTATTGCAAGATCACTGAAAAAAGCAGTATACGCTACTTCCTGTGAATCATATTCTCCAGTAGTTGCAAAGTCGTTAAACTTTGTATAACGTAAAGAACCATAGATGTCAGATACACGATGCATTGCTGTAACCTTAATAACATTTGCTAAGTGAACAAACTTTATTCCGCTTGGATCTCCACCTAATTCTACTGCATTTTTTACGTTTAAAGCTTGTGGCATAACGCTTCCGTATGCGTTACTCCAAGGAAAACCATTCCATCCATCAACTAATGCATAGGTTTGGTTATTTACATTTCCTGCAAAAGGTGTTGGTGCTGTCATGTATCCAGAAAATACATCTCCCATTAACCCTTGTTGCAATTGGTAGTTCCAAGCTGGTGTTACATTGAAAACGTTTAAGAACATAGGCCCAAATTCGTTCCCAACATTATTATTCATTTGAGTTAAACTCTCTTCAGTAATACCATAAGGATTGGTATTAATTTTTTCAAAATCGTCTGTACAATTGGCTAAATTAATTAGTATTAAAGAAGCAAGTACGTATTTATATATATGTTTCATCTTTTTAGAAATTTATGTTAATGTTTAATCCTATACTTCGTGTTGAAGGTTGACCATAAATATCTACACCTTGTAAACCAGTACCTGTACTTGAAGCTATATTTGGATCGAAAGGGGCATCTTTATAAATGAAAAACAAGTTATTCGCTATCAATGATAGTTTTACAGATTTAAAGTAATCGCCAGTTTTTGGTAAAGAATACCTAACTGATAATTCTCTTAAACTAATATTTGTAGCATCATATACATACTCACCTAACAAACCTGCTCTACCACCTGTTTTTGTATAATAATCTTGTGCGCTCATTTGAGCAGATGCACCAGAAGTAGTAACAACGTTAATCATACCTCCGTTTGTATTTCTTGTATTAGCTGATGCTTGTGAAACTCCATAAAAGTCGTTTATAGCTTCTGTAACACTCACAACATCACCACCAAACTTACCGTCAATTAAAAAATTGATAGAAAAGTTTTTAAATTCGAATGTATTACTTAAACCTAAAGTAAAATCTGGTTGCGCATGCGCTATCGTTTGAAAATCTGTAGCCTCAATAGTTAAGTTACCACTACCGTCATCAGTAACAACAGGTAAACCGTTTTCGTTTCTTATTACAGAACGTCCTTTTATACTACCAAAATCTTCTCCTTCAACTAAAGAATATCCATAACCATTAACACCAGGTGCAGTTAAAATTGCTTCTCCGTTTTCTAATGACGGATGTACAGAAACTACCTCATTTTTATTTGAAGCAAAGTTTAAAGAAGTATTCCATTTAAAATTATCATTTACAACAGGTTTTCCTGTTAATACTAATTCAATTCCTTTATTAGAAATTTCACCAGCATTTACAATATTTTGAGTGTAACCTTCAATATTTGGCTCTGCATCTATAAAGAATATTTGATTTTCTGTAGTAGAGTTATAATAAGTAAGGTCTACTCCCAATCTATTACCAAAGAAACGCCACTCTGTACCAATTTCGAAAGATTTTTGTCTTTCTGGCACTAAAGTTTCACCGTTTTTTGGTGCAAATGTTGCTTGGTTTGCAGTACCAATGTTACCACCGTTACCTGTAGTACCAATAGTTCTTAAAGGCACTGTTGCATATGTAGGAATATCTTTACCTACTTCAGCATAAGAAACTCTAACTTTTGCAAAATCTACTGCTTCTGGTAATTCAAACATTTCGCTTAATACATTTGTTAAACCAACTGAAGGGTAAAAGAATGAGTTAGAATCTGTATTTACAAGTGTAGAAGACCAATCTGCTCTACCTGTTACATCTAAATATAAAATGTCTTTATAACCAACGTTTGCAGCTCCAAAAACAGATTGTACTTCTCTATTAGAAACTGTTTGATTAATTCCATTAGATGAATTAAAGTTTCCAATTGTAAATTCATTAGGTAATCCTAATCCTTCTGGCCCTGAATCTAAAAGTATTTGATCTCCAATTTTATATTTTGTAAGACTGGTACCAAAAGTTAAATTAAGACCAAAATCTTTTGATAAATCTTTACTGTAATTAGCTATTAAGTCTAAATACTGTTGTGTATTTTCTGTTTTTTCTAAAATATATCTTCCTGTAGTTGGTACGAAAGTTAAATCGCTACCTGCATGTAGTTTTTTATCATACGTAAAGAATGATTTATCAAAACTACCTCTAGACTGTATAGAAAGTGCTTCTGTAATTTGGTATTTTACACTTAAACTAGCAAAGCTTCTTTGTGCAATATCTTGACTTTGGTTTCTATTCAGTAACCAATATGGGTTTTGCTGAATGTTTTCATCAAATGAAGTTGCGTATTGATCCATCATATTTGTACTTGTGTTGAAGTACTCAAACTTATTTTTATATTCGTTTAAATCGATTCCAACAGGATTCAAATACAAACCAGTTAATGGGTTAGAATACAAACCGTTTCCTGGTCTATTCCAAATTCTTTGATCTGATAAACTAATGTTTGCAGAAACCTGGATCTTATCATTTAAAAATCTAGCCGTTTCTCTTAAGTTTAAAACGTTTCTATTTAATTTGTTTCCTGGTATTACTCCGTTTGCATAAGTATTTGCAAAAGAAAAGTATGTTTGTGCTATTTTGCTACCTGCACTTAAAGAAATTGCTTGTGTAGCTGTTGTACCTGTGTTAAAGAAATCATCAACAGTATTAGATAAACCACTAGTTTTTGCTCCCCAAGATTTTGGATCAGTTACTCTACCGTTCTCAGTTATTCCACCACCAACAGATAAAGATTGGTATTCGGTTTGTAGTTTTGGTAAAGACATTACATTATCTATTGTAAGCGTAGAATTAAAGTTTACTTTAATTTTACCATCCTTACCACTTTTTGTATTAATTAAAATAACACCATTTGCACCTTGACTACCGTATAATGCAGCTGCAGAAGCACCTTTTAATATAGTCATACTCTCGACATCATCTGGGTTAATAAGAGAAGTAATATCACCACCATCTCTGTTTCCTGTTTGGCTCCCAAAAATGTTTCCTCCAGGTGTTTCCCCGTTTTGACCATTACCACTATTAAGCATTGGTATACCATCTATAACATATAATGGATCGTTATTAGTTGTAGAAGAATTACCCCTTAAAACTACTTTAGTTGCGCCACCTGCACCAGATGCACTTCTTGTAATTGTTAAACCTGCAGATTTACCAGATAAACTATTAATTGGGTTTACTTGTTTAACCCTTGTTAAATCGTCTCCTTTTACATCTTGTGCAGAATAAGTAAGTGTTTTTCTTGATTTTTTAATACCAAGTGCAGTAACAACAATTTCATCTAGTTGACCTGCATCATCCTCTAAAACAACGTTAATAGTGTTTGATGATGAAACTATAACTGTTTTAGTTTTCATTCCTAAAAAAGAAAAGCTTAAAACTTCACCTGTAGCAACTTTAATAGTATACTTACCATCAAAATCTGTTTCTGTTCCTCTTGTTGTACCTTGTACAACAACGCTAACCCCTGGAAGTGTAGCATCATCTGAAGATGCTCTTACTACGCCAGAAATATTTTTTTCTTGAGCAATTCCGTTTAAGGAAAATGTCAATGAAAAAACAGCAATTAGTATTGTGTAAATTTTTTTCATGTAAATAATTTGAGTTAAATATTAATCTGCAATAAAAATAGTCACAGAGTAACAACTTAAAAAAATTTAATATACCAACAACAATAAATTAACAATGAATGACATTTTTTTACATATAAGTTGTTTTTTTACATAATTGTAAATTTTAATGTCTTTTATAAATTCTTATATTTACATTCTGTATTTCTAATTTTAACTTTTTTTTATTGAAAAATATATTTAAAAATATAAGCTATAAGATACCTATTAAGTACCATTTTATATTTTGGATTAGCTATTTTATTCTAAACGTTGTAAGATGGGGTAGTTATTATCAAGATTATTGGTATTCTTTTAAATCTAATACAGTTACAGTCACTTTAGGAATGTTATTGGCATACTTTCATGTATATTTTTTGCTTCCAAAATTACTTTTTCAAAAAAAAATTATAAGCTATGTCTTATTCTTTTTTATTGCTTTAGCCGTTTTTTACTTGGTAAGAACAGAGCTTATTTTTCTTTTTATAAATGAAAACGTTTGGCCAGAATCTCAAACACCACAAAGAGCATATGCCTTTAACCATATCTTGGTGGTTTCCTTAATTGGTATTTATGATATTGCATTAGCAACTACGGTTAAATTAACAGCAAGTTGGATTGTTAATAGAAGAAGAATGGAAGATATGAAATCGATGCAATTAAAAACTGAACTACAGTTTTTAAAAGCACAAATTCAACCACATTTTTTCTTTAATACTTTAAATAACTTATACGCATTAACTTTAGAACAATCTAAACAAGCACCAGATGTAGTTTTAAAATTATCGAAAATTATGGAGTATGTTTTGTATGATGCTAAAGAATCAAAAACCCAATTAATTAACGAAATTAAATATATACAAAACTATATAGATTTAGAGAAACTAAGATTTCAAGATAATGTAAATATCCAAATGGATTTAAAAGGAGATTTAGACGATTGTTTAGTCCCACCATTATTGTTTTTACCATTTATAGAAAACTGCTTTAAACATGGTGCAAAAGGAAACGATAACTCTAATGTTATTATTAGTTTTGAGGTAGAGGATAACTTACTCAAGTTTTTCACAAAAAATAATATTAGTACTACAACTACTAATGAAAAAAATCATGGAATAGGTAATAAAAATGTTTTAAGAAGATTAGAGTTGTTATTTGCAGACAAGTATACTTACCTCTCCAAAATTGAAAATAAAAATTATATTATTGAATTAACAATTCAGTTATAATCTATAATATTTAAAATATGAAAATTAATTGTGTAATTATCGATGATGAACCTTTAGCTATTAGAGTCGTAGAAAATCATTTAAATGAATTTCAAAATTTTGAAGTAATTGCTACATTTAACAATCCGCTAGAAGCATTGTCTCTTTTAGAAAAAGGAGAAGTTGATGTTTTGTTTTTAGATATTAATATGCCAAAGATGAGCGGTTTAGATTTTGCTAAATCATTAAATTCTAAAACAAATATTGTTATAACCACAGCTTACAGAGAATATGCAGTAGAAAGCTACGATCTTAATGTTTTAGACTATTTAGTAAAACCAATACCCTTTAACAGGTTTTTAAAAACAATAAATAAAGTTAATCAACAAGTATTTTTAAAAGAATCAAAACAAAAGGACGATACTATAAATAATGAATCTTTTATTTTCTTAAAGGTTGATAAAAAACTAGTAAAAATTAAATTTGAAGATATTTTATATATAGAAAGCTTAAAAGATTACATAAAAGTTTTTACAGCAACAGGAAATTTTTTAGTACATAAATCTTTAACAAGTATTACGGAAGAACTTCCAGACACTAATTTTATTAGAATACATAGATCTTATACAATTGCTATTGACAAAGTTAAAAGTGTTGAAGGTAATTTAGTAGAAGTTGCAAATACTAGAATACCGATTGGTAGAAAATATGTTAATCATGCAAAACGTATTATTCTAAATCTAGAATAATAGTTCGTTATACCCTTAAAAAAGCTTATTGGTTTGTGTTTTGTTGTTGGTAGATTTTTTTTACTAAGAACTAAAACAAGTATAAATTTAGTTAATTATTTTTCATCAAATATTAAAATATGCCATCTAATCAAAAAAAATAGTACAGTAGTTCCCACTTTAATTATTGCAGGATTATTTTTATTTTGGGTTTTGTTACTTGGATTAATGGTGCGCTAATTCCGTTTATGAAAACCATTAATAAACTTACAGATGCACAATCGTATTTAGTAGCGTCTGCTTCTTATATTTCTTTTGTTGTGATGGCATTACCAGCTTCATATATTATAAATTAAGTTGGTTATAAAAAAGGAATGTCTTTAGGGTTAATAATAATGGCTATTGGAGCATTACTATTTATTCCTGCTGCAAATGCAAGAACTTATTGGGTGTTTTTACTAGCAATTTTTATTCAAGTTGCAGGTATGACTTTGTTGCAAACAGCATCTAATCCTTATATAACAATCTTAGGACCTATAGAAAGTGCAGCAAAACGTATTGCAATTATGGGAATTGCAAATAAAGTAGCAGGAGCCTTAGGCTCTGTGATTTTTGGTGCAATTTTATTATCAGGAATAGATGGGATTAAAGAAAAACTAAACATTGTTGATGAAGTAGAAAAGGCAAACTTATTAAACACAATGGCAGACAGTGTTATTACACCTTATATTATAATGGCTATTGTTTTATTTTTATTAGGTATTTAATTAGAAAAGCACCTTTACCAAATGTAGAGGCCGAAGCGATAGAAGCATTAGAATCTGGAGAAAAAGCAAAAACAAGTATTTTTCAGTTTCCACATTTATGGTTAGGGGTTTTAGCATTATTTTTATATGTTGGAGTAGAGGTTGTTGCAGGAGATACCATTATTTCTTACGGGATTTCCTTAAACATACCTGTAGAGGAAGCTAAGTTTTTTACACTATTCACATTAATGGCAATGGCTGCCACGTATGCATTAGGTGTCTTTTTAATACCTAAATATATAAGCCAATCTTTTGCTTTAAAAGTAAGTGCACTTTTTGGAATTATAC
>Ga0115005_10002198_pt1 | contig 15609 bp, 10 predicted proteins | sample ArcOceMetagenome_FD_87163 | JGI IMG/M metagenome (GOLD analysis project Ga0115005, IMG submission 87163) | Marine eukaryotic phytoplankton communities from Arctic Ocean - Arctic Ocean - Greenland ARC118M Metagenome | ecosystem: Environmental > Aquatic > Marine > Oceanic | place: Arctic Ocean... | reverse complement strand
TCGCCGCGTTCGGCGTGTAATAAATTTGATATGGCTTTTAGTGTCGTTGTTTTACCGGCACCGTTGGCACCTAAAAGGGCGACAATGCCGCCCTCAGGAACTGCAAGCGATACCCCCTTCAACACCAAGATGACGTGGTTATAAATAACCTCGACATTGTTGACGTTAAGAAGGGGTGCCGCCTGTTCGGCAGCTCCCGCTGGATTTAATTCAGCTTGAGCTGTCATGTCTTGTCCTAACTCGTTGGCTAACGAACCGTTGATTTTTAATCATCGACACGTTAGCCATTCATTTTTTAACTATTGGTTACTTAACTACACGTACGTGGCGTAATTTTATTTTCTTTAGCGTAAGCCGCAGCGGCTTCTTCAATCATTGGACGGACAACGCTGGTAATCGGTGTGATCCAGTCAGAAACGAATTTCCAACCTTTACCTGTCCATTGCTGGAAGATAACCGGACCACCAGATTCATGATCCGCGCAAGTGACAGTAAACGGTTGTGTGAACCCTTCCATGCCGAGCGCTTTTAGTTTTGCGGTGGTGATATTTAAGTTTTCCAGACCCCAACGGACCTGCTCACCTTGCATTACCTTATTGCCATATTTACCTTGGGCGGTGCGAACCGCTTCGACGTTAAACATAGCATTCAGAACACCCCGGTTATGTAATACGTCACCTACTTTATTCTCGGCAGCCTTAGCGGCGTCGCCTCCATAGACATGTTTAATGATGTCTTGAATAACGGGCCAGTCGGTTCCTGTACCGTGAAGAGCTGCTGATTTGTAACCAAATGCGCCATCGCCTGCAGGGATGGTATCTGACTCAGACCCTGACCACCAGTTGCCTACGAAGTGATCCATCGGGAATCCCGCTGAAACGGCTTCTTTAATCGCAACTTGGTTCATAACACCCCAACCGGACATAAAGATCCAATCTGGGCGCTTACGTCGAACTTGCAACCAGGCTGATTTTTGTTCTTGGCCCGGGTGATCAACGGCAATTTTGGTGAGCTTGAAGCCATGGATTTTTTGTAGTGCATCCAATGTTGGGTTGGCTTCTTTACCATAAGCAGAGTTGTGATAAATGTGAGCGATGTGAACACCGTTCAGTTTATCCATGCCACCTTCTTGAGATGCGACATACTTAACAAACGCGGATGCTTGTGACCAATATGTCGTTGGGAAGTTAAATGTCCATTTAAATACCCGGCCATCACCAGCGGCTGTACGGCCATAACCCATCGTCATAAGCGGGATCTTGTCGACTTTGGCTTTCGGTATGAGCTGATAGGTCATGCCTGTTGAGAAAGGAGTGAATAAGGTCGCCCCTTTGCCTTTAAGCTTTTCGTAGCACTCAACACCTAGCTTGGTGTTGTATTTAGTTTCACATTCTTCAACTGATGTTTTGACGCCGTTAATACCGCCATCACGTATATTGATCATTGAGTAGTAATCGCGAAGGCCGTTTGCAAGTGGGATACCGTTCGGCGCATAGGGGCCTGTACGATATACCAGCAACGGAAAGAACTGGTCAGCCGCCGCCGCAATTTTTGATTCCATAACACCAACAGCACATGCGGCAAAGCCGGCGGCTGCTAAAACTAAATTATGCATCTTCATAACTCTTCTCCCTTTGGTTTCTCCCAGTAGGCTCGCCGAACCGTTGATCTTATTTGTTCGGTTCTTTCAACCTTAGCACGCTACCGTTCATCGGCAACAATACATTCAAATTCCGTTCTCATGTTAATTAATATGGGAACGGCCATTGTCTCAATTTTTCCTTAACGATTTGCCATAAGCGGGCAAGCCCATGGGGTTCGACAATCAAGAAAAAGACGATCAGAACGCCAAATATGATTTCTTCAAGGTGTTTCGCTAAATCAGAAGCAATTTGTATCCCAATCATCGGAGGGAAGTTGGTCAAAAAGATGGGCAGTAGCGTAATAAATGCGGCCCCCATAATCGATCCCATAATGCTACCAAGCCCGCCAACAATGATCATGAACAGGATTAGGAAGGACAAGTTGATATCAAAGGCTTCTGTTTCTGCGCTTCCCAACCAACAAAAGATATACAGTGCGCCCGCAACGCCGCAATAAAATGAGCTAATGGCAAAGGCCATCAGTTTTGTTTTAAGTGGCTCGATACCAATAATTTCAGCCGCAATATCCATATCCCGGATAGCCATCCACGAGCGGCCAATGCGGCCCCGAACTATATTTTTTGCTGCTAATGCAAAGACCACCAAAAAGCTTAAGACGACATAATAACGCGTGATCGCTAACGCGTTTGGCCCGGTTATCATGATTCCTAAAACTTCACGAGGTGGGGCTGTGATGGTTCCAGATGGGTTATTGTTATAGAACCAGCCCACTTTGTTAAATAACCACAGGATAAAGAACTGAGCTGCCAACGTGGCAACAGCTAAATAAAAGCCCTTAATACGCAGGCTTGGAATACCAAAAATAATCCCAACACCGGCCGAAAATAAGCCAGACATAACGAAGACGATCAAAATGTTTAAATCTGGAAAAGCGGTGCACAATTTATACGTTGCATAGGCCCCAATCGCCATAAAGGCTCCGGTCCCAAGGCTCACCTGACCTGCATATCCAGTAAGAATGTTGAGGCCGATGGCTGCAATGGCATAGATGTAAAGCGGAATGATGACGGCTTGGAACCAATATTCGTTAGCAAAGTATGGGATGACGACAAGAGAGATGACCAACATGATGGCGATGAACCAGCGGTCTTGGATGATCGGGAATATTCCTTGATCAGCTTTATACGTGGTTTTAAATTGCCCGGCTTCACGGTAAAACATTTTCGACTATACCCTTTCGATAATTTTTTCGCCGAACAGACCTTGTGGACGGAACATTAAGAACGCCAGCGCCAGCATATATGCGAACCAGCCTTCAATCGCCCCACCAAATGCAGGGCCCCAATAGACTTCAACAACTTTTTCACCAACCCCGATAATTAAACCGCCAATAATAGCTCCTGGAATAGATGTGAACCCGCCCAATATCAGAACGGGCAAAGCTTTGAGCGCAATCAGGACAAGCGAGAATTGCACGCCAGCTTTGGTTCCCCATAAAATTCCGGCAACAAGCGCAACAAACCCGGCTACCGACCAGACAATAATCCAGATCGATTTCAGCGGAATGCCAACTGACATGGCGGCTTGGTGGTCATCAGCAACGGCGCGGAGTGCGCGCCCGGTACCTGTATATTGGAAAAATAAGGCCAATACCGTGACCATAATGGCGGCAATTAGAGCCGCCGATAAATCTAACGTATTGAGCAGCATTCCACCGTATTCAAAGGTTTTATCTGGAAGCCCAATGTCTAATTTTTTTACGTCTGATCCCCATGCGATTTGGCCAACGCCTTCTAGAATAAAATTCAGGCCAATCGTCGCCATGAACAAAATAATGCCTTCTTGATTAACCAAATGCCGCAGCATCATTTTTTCAATCAATATAGCAAGAAGGACCATTACTGCCATTGTAATCAGGATGGCAAAGAAGACAGGCACCCCTTGTTCCATAAGGCCAACAAGGGTTAGTGCAGCAAAGAGAACCATCGCCCCTTGAGCAAAATTGAAGACACCAGACGCTTTGAAAATTAAAACAAAACCAAGTGCCACCAGCGAATACATAACGCCAGCTAAAACCCCACTTATAACCACTTCTAAAAAGAAGATAGGGCTATCAGCAATATCCAAAAACGGCAGTATAAATATACTTTCAAGAAATTCCATGTTTACCGTTTCCTACTCATGGGTCACGCCTAAATAAGCGTTGATAACATCTTGGTTCTTTCGGACAACGTCTGGCGTGCCATCGGCCAACATGCGGCCATAATCTAATACAACGACGCGGTCTGAAATATCCATAACCACGCTCATGTCATGCTCAATCAAGACAATTGTTGTGCCTAACTGGTCATTAACGTCGAGAATATACCGGCACATGTCTTCTTTTTCTTCGTGGTTCATTCCTGCCATCGGTTCGTCCAATAGCAATAAATCAGGTTCTGCAGCCAGCGCGCGGCCAAGCTCTACACGCTTTTGTAAACCATAAGGCAAGCGTCCAACTGGTGTTTTGCGGATTTGCTCAATTTCTAAAAAATCAATAACTCGTTCTGCAACTTCGCGGTGTTCGACCTCTTCACGCCGGGCGGGGCCAAGGTGCAGGGCTTGCCAAAAAACATTGGCCTTCATTTTTAAATTGCGCCCGGTCATGATGTTATCGAGCGTCGACATACCGCTAAATAAAGCAATGTTTTGGAATGTTCGGGCAATGCCCTGTTCCGCAGCTTTATGGGTCTGCATCTGTTTGCGGGTTTCGCCTTTAAACGTAATTTCGCCTTCTTGGGGATGATAAAAGCCGTTAATGCAATTCAACATCGAGCTTTTTCCGGCTCCATTTGGGCCAATAATTGCGCGTATTTCACCTTTGCGAACATCGAATGAGATATTGCTCAAGGCCTTAACGCCGCCAAACGACAAGCTAATTCCTTTGACATCAAGAAGAACCTCTTCGGTGGTGTGCTGGGTTGCCATTCCGGTGGGTCCTATTCTGCTGCCTGTTGCACTATGGTCGCCGCGTCACGGATTTGAACGTCGGCTTTAATGGTGTCAGTGCGACCATCTTCATAAGTAACCACCGCCTCAACCGGACAATTTGATTTATCACCATATAAGGCGTTAATTAAATCAGCATAGCGTTCCGCAATGGGAAGTCGTCGGAGCTTTCGAGTTCGGGTTAATTCACCATCATCCGCGTCCAGTTCTTTATGCAAAATAAGGTATCGTTGTATTTGTGATCCTGCTAATTTTTCATCAGATGCTAAATCGCGGTTTACTTGTTCTACGCAGTCTTGAATCAGATCATATACGCTCGACTGACCGGCTAAATCGGTATACCCAGAATAGGCTATATTGCGGCGTTCTGCCCAGTTTCCAACAGATTCTAAATCAATGTTGATGAAAGCGGTAACGAAGTCGCGCTCATGGCCAAAGGTGACGGCTTCTTTGATATGAGGGAAGAACTTTAGTTTATTCTCGAGGAATTTTGGAGCAAACATAGTCCCATTGTTGATTTTACCAACATCTTTAGAGCGGTCAATAATTCTCAAATGACCGTGTGCATCCATATAACCTGCATCACCTGTATGGACCCAGCCGTCTTTTGTTTTGGTGTCGCGGGTGGCTTCATCATTTTTAAAATAGGCTTGGAATACACCCGGGCCATTGAACAGAATTTCACCGTTATCGGATATTTTAATATCCACGCCGATCGCAGGGGTTCCTGCTGATTCTGGGTTCACTTCACCGTCTGGCTGGATGGTGATGAACACACTGGCTTCTGTTGAGGCATAAAGCTGCTTTAAATTCAGCCCCATCGACCGGTAAAAAACAAAAATATCGGGTCCGATGGCTTCACCCGCTGTGTATCCAACGCGAATCTTTGAAAGCCCTAAAACATTTTTTAATGGACCAAAAACCAATATCTTGCCGAGGCCATATAAAAGCTTATCAGTTATAGTAACTGGTTTTCCATCTAAAATGTCCATGCCAACGCGCTTTGCGACGCCCATGAAATAGTGAAACATAGCTTGTTTGATTTTGGCCGCATCTTCAATGCGGATCATAACTGTTGTTAAAAGGCTTTCGTATATACGCGGTGGAGCAAAGAAATATGTGGGTCCAATTTCACGCAAATCCTCAAGCACCGTATCGCTGCTTTCTGGGCAACTGACACAGTATCCGGCGCAGTAGGCTTGTGCGAAAGAGAATATGTTGTCGCCAATCCAAGCCATGGGCAGGTACGCCAAGGTTTCTTCGTCTTCGCCTAAACCTTCACGAATGCAGCCGTTATTTGCCGTAATTGCCATATTGTTATGGCTCAGCATGACGCCTTTTGGTCGGCCGGTCGTGCCCGACGTATACAGCATAGCGCAAATATCTTCGCCATTGCCTAATTCAATTGAGGATAAGAAGAAGTCAGGATCTTTGGTGTTATATTCGCGGCCCGTTTCTTGGACGCTTTTATACGAATGCAAAAAGTCTTGATCATAATGCATCATTCCACGTGTATTATTATATATAATAGTTTTAAGCATCGGCAAATTGTCTTTGATTTCAAGGAGCTTATCGACTTGTTCTTGATTCTCAACAATCGCAAATTTGGCTTCTGCGTGGTCGTAGACATATTGCATTTCTTCAGCGACGGAGTCTTGGTAAACGGGAACAGGAATTGCACCTAGAGACTGAATAGCTGTAAACGCCCAATATAAATGAGGACGATTGTCGCCACAGATTGTGACTTTATCATTGCGCTCGACACCTAAAGACTTGAGGCCGCATGCAAGGGCCTGAATTTCATCAGCTATTTCAGACCAAGTCCAGGTTAGCCAGATGCCATAGTCTTTTTCTCGGTTGGCAGGTTTGTTGCCGCGAACACGCACATTTTCTAATAGTAATTTGGGAAAAGTATCACGATCGCCTGAATTCGGCGTGCTACCGGTCATGCAATATTGCTCCCTGAAATCGTATGAAACACTTTAAACGATGTTAAAGTGATCCTCGTAAAGCCAGTGCCGGATTTTCCGATCATTCCTTTATTAAAACATCATGGGGATAGATTTTGGTCTACTCAAGAAAAAAATAACAAGGGGCTGACCCATCTAACACGATTTAGGTGTTATTATGGGCAGTATGAGAAAAAGCCTATGCGCACGTCTAATGGTGTTCTGAAGTAGCATTTTGAGCTATTTTTTAAGGAATGTGAGTGGCGTTTTAATAATCCTAAACTGCAAGCGCAATTAAGAATGATAAAACAGCGGGTTAAGCAGTATTTAACTTATTTAGCTGGGTAAGCATCCTTAACTATTTAACGAAAATTTACGGTTACGATAATGTAATAGCGTGCTTGGGAGGAGAAAATTGCTTAAATTGGTGAAGTTTTGGCTTTTGAGCGAAATGATCGCCGGAATTGCTGGAAATTACCGAAGAATTGTGGTGAATCAGGCATAGTAATTTCTAATAACAGTTCGATTTTATAAGCCTTTAGGAGAATGCACGTGGCCATTACTGGACAAGATACCCTAAATACCCGCCGTACGCTTAATGTTGGTGGTAAAGAATTTGAATACTTTAGCTTTAAAGCAGCAGAAGAAGCGGGCTTGGGCGACATTTCAAAACTACCGCATACATTGAAAGTTTTGTTGGAAAACCTGTTGCGCTATGAAGATGGACGCACGGTTACTGTTGACGACATCAAAGCCATGGTTGGTTGGTTGAAAGAAAAAAAATCAACTCAGGAAATTGCATACCGCCCGGCGCGTGTTTTGATGCAAGATTTCACCGGCGTTCCCGCTGTTGTTGATTTGGCCGCCATGCGTGATGCTATGGCCGCAATGGGAGGTGATCCTGATAAAATTAACCCGCTTTCAACATGTAACTTGGTCATTGATCACTCTGTTATGATTGATGAATCTGGCACAAAAAATGCCATGGCGCATAACATTGAAAAAGAATTTTCCCGTAATGGCGAACGTTACACCTTCTTGAAATGGGGCCAATCTGCTTTTGATAACTTCACGGTTGTCCCTCCGGGAACCGGAATTTGTCACCAAGTGAACTTGGAATTTTTAGCCAAAACCGTATGGACCCAAGAAGAAAATGGCCGTACTATTGCGATGCCTGATACATTGGTTGGTACCGATTCACACACAACCATGGTCAACGGTATGGCCGTTCTGGGTTGGGGTGTTGGCGGTATTGAAGCGGAAGCTGCAATGCTGGGTCAACCGGTATCGATGGTTATTCCTGAAGTTGTTGGTTTCAAACTCACGGGATCGCCAAAAGAAGGCACAACAGCAACGGATTTAGTGTTGCGCGTTGTTGAAATGCTGCGTGCACACGGTGTCGTTGGTAAGTTTGTTGAGTTTTATGGCTCTGCTTTAGACGAGCTGTCATTGGCTGATAAAGCGACAATCGCGAATATGGCGCCTGAATATGGCGCGACATGTGGATACTTCCCGGTTGACGCTGAAGTGCTCAAATATATGGAGCTTACGGGCCGTGACCGTGGTGATTTGGCTTTGGTTGAAGCGTATGCGAAAGAACAAGGCTTGTGGCGTGATGTTAATACGCCTGAAGCTGAGTACACATCGACACTTGAACTTGATATCTCAACCATCGTTCCCGCGATTTCAGGGCCAAAGCGCCCGCAAGATCGGATCGATTTGACGGCATCAGCGTCTGCGTTTGATACCACACTTAAAACTTTAGCCGGCGTTGATGTGCCGCGCAGCTTAAGCGTTGAAGGGGCTGACTATACTATGGATGATGGTCATGTCGTTATTGCATCAATTACATCATGCACGAACACATCAAACCCAGCCGTTTTAATTGCAGCCGGATTATTGGCGCGCAATGCCGTTGCCAAAGGATTGAGCGCTAAGCCGTGGGTTAAAACATCTTTGGCACCGGGATCTCAAGTTGTTGCTGATTACTTGGATAAAGCCGATCTGCAGGGTGATTTGGATGCTCTTGGATTTAACATCGTCGCTTTTGGCTGTACCACATGTATTGGTAACTCTGGTCCATTAGCAGCACCAATTGCAGCTGCGATTGAAGAAGAAGATCTGACGGTAACAGCAGTTCTTTCTGGTAACAGAAACTTCGAAGGCCGCATTAGCCCCCACGTAAAAGCCAACTACTTGGCATCTCCGCCGCTTGTTGTGGCCTATGCCATCGCCGGAACCATGACATTGGATTTGTATAACGATCCATTGGGCCAAGATCAGAATGGCAACGACGTTTATTTGAAAGACATTTGGCCTTCAAATAAAGAAGTTAGCGATACCATGATGGCGAGCCTAACCCGCGAAATGTTCGAAAAGCGGTATGGCAACGTGTACGAAGGACCAAAAGAATGGCAAGCTATTCCACAGTCTGGCGGGACAATCTATGATTGGCCAGAAGGGTCTACATACGTCAAAAATCCACCTTACTTTGAAAACATGGGTCCAGACCCCCGTGCTGCTGAGGATGTTACGGGTGCGCGCCCCTTGATGATTTTGGGCGATTCAATCACCACCGATCACATTAGCCCAGCCGGTGCGATCAAAAAGGACAGCCCAGCGGGTCAATACTTGCTTGAGTATCAGGTTCGTCCGGAAGATTTTAACTCATACGGCGCACGGCGTGGAAACCACGAAGTGATGATGCGCGGCACCTTTGCTAACATTCGTATCAAAAACGAAATGGTTCCAGACACAGAAGGTGGGTTCTCTAAGCACTATCCATCTGGCGACGACGGAAGTGTGTTCGATATTGCCATGCGCTACAAAGAAGAAGGTACGCCATTGGTTGTCTTTGGTGGCAAGGAATATGGCACGGGATCAAGCCGTGATTGGGCCGCTAAAGGGTCGGCATTGTTAGGCGTTCAAGCGGTTATTACAGAAAGCTTTGAGCGTATTCATCGGGCTAACTTGGTCTTTATGGGCATTCTTCCGTTGGTCTTTAAAGATGGTGTTACCCGTAAATCCCTTAAGCTAGATGGTTCTGAAGTAGTCGATCTGACTGGTATCGAAGGTGGTATCAAACCGGGCATGGATGTTCAGTGCAAGATCACCAGAACCGATGGGTCGACAGAAGGTGTCGCCCTTCATTGCCGTATTGATACATTGGATGAAGTTGACTATTACCTTCACGGCGGCATTTTACAGTATGTGTTGCGTAATATGATGAAAGAAGCTTCTTAACTTTATTTTGAAGCTATAAGAATACAAAAAGGCCCAGATATAAAAATCTGGGCCTTTTTGCTTTCTATATGGGTCACGTGAAAAACGTTTGATCCGCATACCTTACTAGCATGTGATTCGTGTTTATTGGTCGGCTTCTATATGAATGTCGGTAGGAAACGTTTAATAACATATGCCTTCAGCGCCTCCGTATGGGTTGCTTTACCTGAGACGCAGCCGTGATCGTAATTTGTGGGTTACTCAACGAGAGCAGAGCGCACTTCGTTCACAAGAAAGTCCCGTAAAACAACAATGCGCTTCGACTTCCGAAGCTCTTCTGGGTAGACAAAATACGCATCTATACTTGGCCCCCGCAATTCAGGAAGAAGTTCGACTAAGTTACTCACTTCACGGCTCATATAATCAGGCAAAGCCCCAATGCCAAGGCCACTTTGAACAGCCCTGAAAATACCATAAATACTATTCACTTGTAAAATGGGGCGGCGCTTAACGTTGTCTTTCGTTCCTGCTTCCAACAACCAATTCAAATTAACGACTGGCGGTCTGGCATCATCACCATAAACAATTAAGTCATGATCATCTAAATCCTGTGGTGTTTGTGGAATTCCTCGTTCTTCTAAGTATTCAGGTGCAGCAAAGACATGATAGCGTAGATTAAATAAATGCTTTTGAATCAAATCAGGCTGACGAGGTGGCTCCATGCGAATAGCAGCGTCGGCTTCACGCATGGATAAATCTAATTCCGTATCAGCTAAAACCACAGAAACATCGATTTCCGGATATAAATTAACAAACTTCTTAATTCGTGACGTCAACCAAACGGAGCCAAATGCAACCGTTGACGTTATTTTCAGAGGCCCCGTTGGGCGTTCTTTGCTATCGGTTATTTTGGCTTCCGCCATTGCCAACTTAGCAAATACGTCATGCGCCGTGCGGTACAGCAATTCACCCTGCTCTGTGGGTTTAAGGCCCCGCGCATGACGATGGAACAAAGACACCTTTAAACTGGCCTCTAAAGCGCTAATTTGGCGACTGACTGCTGATTGGCTGAGGTTTAAGCGCTCACCCGCATGGGTAAAGCTACCAGCCTCTGTAACTGCATGAAATATACGGAGTTTGTCCCAATCCATTCGGCATTTCTCCTATCTACACTATCGCCATCCGCCCGCCTATTCTGCGGCTTCTTGCTGGGCTTCCATGTGAGCAATAAAACTTTCTGCTTCCAAGGCGCTCATGCACCCGGTTCCAGCTGCGGTTACTGCTTGCCTGTAAATCTTATCTTGAACGTCCCCGGCTGCAAAGACACCTGGAACATTGGTTTGCGTCGTTCCTGGTTTGGTTATGATATAACCCTCATCATCCTGCTCAACCTGACCTTTGAACAGGCTAGTGTTTGGATCATGGCCAATAGCTATAAAAATACCATCAACGGCTAAATCTGTAATGGCGTCAGTTTTAAGATTGCGAATCCGGGCGCCGGTAACGCCCAAGGGGTTTTGATCACCAATAACGTCTTCAAGTACAGAATCCCACAGCACTTCAATTTTTGGATTTTTGAATAACCGTTCCTGCATGATTTTTTCAGCCCTAAATTCATGACGCCGATGAACAACGGTTACTTTCGATGCAAAGTTGGTCAAAAACAAAGCCTCTTCAACAGCGGTATTTCCGCCGCCGACGACAACAATTGGCTTCTCACGATAAAAGAACCCATCACATGTAGCACAAGCTGAAACGCCAAAGCCCATATATTTCTGTTCGCCCTCAAGACCCAACCAACGCGCCGATGCGCCGGTAGCGATTACCAGCGTGTCGCCTGTGTATTCAACGCCACCGTCGCCAATGGCTAGAAACGGGCGTTTGCTCATATCAACGCTAACAATGATGTCTTCAAACATCTGTGTACCGACATTTTTTGCCTGCTCATACATTTGTTCCATCAGCCATGGGCCCTGTACAGGGTCTGCAAAGCCGGGATAATTTTCGACTTCGGTCGTAATTGTCAGCTGCCCGCCCGGTTGAATGCCGCGAACCAGTATCGGCTCCATATTGGCCCGAGCCGCATAAATTGCTGCTGTATAACCAGCCGCACCTGATCCAATTATAAGAACTTTTGTGTAGTGACTTTCCGACATCGCGCTAGAATTCCTTGAAATACAAAAATAAATAAAAGGTTGGTAATCCCATAAAGATCTCAACGCTAAGTGCAACTTAACATAGGTCCATGGAACAATTGTCGCAAGCTAAGCTCGAACACAATTAAGAGAAACTGTAAAATAGATTCCGTTCTTTCATTCGCCAAGAATTGTAATATTGTTTCGTGATTTCATCTCACACGTACACAAGGACATTCTATGCAACGGGTCAAACTAGATCGGATCGACCGACATATCCTTAATGATTTACAGGATCAGGGTCGAATTACCAATGTTGAGCTATCTAGCCGAGCTGGAATTTCAGCCCCACCGTGCTTACGCCGCGTCCGGGCATTAGAAGAATCAGGTTACATTCGGGGTTATCATGCTGAGATAGATCCTAAATTAATGGGATATCACATCACCGTCTTTGCCCAAGTTGGCCTAAATTCCCAAGCCGAATCTGATTTGGAAGCATTTGAAGCCGAGGTTATCCAATTAGCCGAAGTACGGGAATGTCATATGCTGGCCGGTGAAACTGACTTTTTACTAAAAATTGTCGCAAAAGACTGGGAATCCTATGAAGAGTTCCTCACCACCAAATTAACTCCGGCAAAAAACGTCAACCACGTTAAATCCGCTCTTTCTTTTCGATCTGCCAAACAAAGTCCCGGCGTTCCCATTGATTTAGATGCTGATACCTCTGAAGGCTAACTTCGAAACGCAGGCTGATTATTTAAATAGGCTCTTACGAAAAAGCTTATTCAGCCCAATCAATTTTTTATATTTGCTGCCTGAGCGTCGATTTTTTTAAAATATTGATGCCTTGTTTCATTTCACTGACAATGAATTAACCCGTATCAGGAGAAAGCCCCGTATTGTCAATCCCAGCGACGACAGCACCTTCATTTTCCAGGTGCACCTCCGCTGATACCCATAGCACCGATGATCCCATTCAAAAGCAAAGCTCACCGTTTGTCTTACCAATGGAAGTTTCTGGGCGCAAAATACCGCCACTATATTGATGCCTAAAGGCAACCATATGTCTGCCAGCGCCCAGCATAGCGATGGTCAACTATTGTATTCCATCGGCTGCACCTTTTGCCAAAGTTCCATCAATTGCAGCTTCCGCTTGATCTGAAGTTAATGTCACTCATCAATGTCCTGATATTTAGGTTCATAGCGCAATTTATCCATAGCACGGCGTTCCGTTTTTGTTGGTCGCCCTGATCCGCGTTCTCGCTCAGCAACAGGAGCAGTTCGAATATCTGCTTTTTCTGATTCTAAGCGTACTTTTTTATTTTCAGGCGGCTCTAGGTCTTCATAAAGCATAACCGCTTCCGCAGCGGGGCCCCGGCGTTCGCCTAATTTTAATATTTTTATAACACGAATATGAAGACCTTTTGGAAACGTAAGCACATCTCCTTCTGCAACCGAAAACTTAGACTTACCAATAACGGTATCATTGACCCGCATCCGCCCCGATTGACATACTTTTGAAGCCAAAGTCCGGCTTTTGAATAATCGGGAAAACCAAAGCCATTTATCGATTCTGATAACGGGTGCCGTCATTGGGCGATTTTCATCGTTCGAAGCACAGCAAACGGTGAATCCGCATTATAGTGTGCGCGGCGCTTTACAGGTGTGTGTTTTTTTACCGTTTTTGATGTTTTGGAGTTGCCAGGCGCTTTCGTGGAACGGATCGGGGAAAATTTAAAGTATGTAACCCCTTCTTTTTTCGATTGGCGATACCCCAGCAACTTAAGAACACCAGCCATTTCATCCGGGCCACATCCCCCCAGTGCAAACAGTTCAGGGGTCATTACAAATGGACCTTTGCGGTTAAGCATCCATGCAGATTCTGCTATCCGCTCGATCATATCAATTCGGATAGCTAGTTTTCCCATCACCCGATACCCAATTGCTCCATAAAAAGCGCCCGGAAATGCATTATCAGGAACAACGGAAACACGGCCCGGCATAGGAATTGGAAGAACAAGTGCACCGATACCCATTCGGCCCATAAACAAAGCCCATAATAACGCCCGAGCGGCAACGGCTTCAGGTTTCAAAAGATCGACGACATAAACAGATTCGCGACCAATCCGAACCCCAACACGACGCAAAGCTTTACGTTCTTCGCGGCTTAAAGCATCAATTTCCGCCTTGCCCTTTACTCTAGGTATGGATCCCAAGTTTTCAGATAATTGAAAAGCCACTCCTTTAGCTGGCCCTGATAGCTGGGCTGCTCCTAGGCGATATAGCGGGGCTAGCTTCCGTTCAAACTCTGTTTTTAGCCAATTTTCTAAGCGCTCAATAATCTGATCACGCTGAATGGGTGAAACCAAGTCACTAGGAATTAAAACAATACGAGGTCGCATCAATTGCGGCCCCTTCATCAACTTTGCAATAGCTATATTTTGCCAGAAAATCTCTACTTTTGGGTCCGTTAAATCACTTAATAAGTGAAAGGCGGTGTCTTTATCGTGAACAACCTGATTTACGCGCGTTTTGATTTCACCACGCAATGCTTTGACGGCTGATTGCTCTACGGTTTTTGCTGCAAGTACGTCTCCGGCCGTAGACGCCGACGGATCTGCTTTGAATATAAAACCTTCCAAACGCCCAATATAGTGACCCTCAACAATCACATCGCCTTCTTTTTTAACGGCTGCTAATAATTCGGGTTGATCTTTTATCCGGCGCATCAAATCCGTTGTTCGGCGATCAACAAAGCGCAACGTCAGCAATTCGTGCAATGCATCCGACAGCTTATCTTCAATCGCTCGGGTGCGTTCTTGCCAATACTGTATATTTTCCAGCCAATCGTTACGGTACGCTACATATGTCCATGTGCGAATACTAGCTATGCGTTGCGTTAAATGATCAATGTCGCCATCGGTTCGGTCCAATCGATTGACTTGTTCCGCAATCCATTCTTCAGGCAAACGGGCGTTCTGCGATTTAACCAAATACCCAAAAATGCGAGCCAAAGAATTAGCATGCCCATCGCTTTTAACGTTATTGAAATCAGGCACCTGACAGACAGCCCACAGCAACCGATTGGCATCCGTGTTTGTTGCGTGTTTGATCACGTCTGGATCTTGTATCAATCTGCGTAAAACTAACTCATCATCTGCTTGGCGGACCCGAACCACACCTTGCAATTGGGGGGGAACGGATAGGCTTTTAAGAAGGGCCTCTGTTGAAGTGAATTGCGGCTTTGGGTTGCGCCAAAATATTTGCCTAGTAGGCTCAAATTTATGATTTTCAATGCGGCCAATAATTTCAGGGTCAATCAACTTGGCATCCCCTGTGGTCCCAAAGGTGCCATCGTTCATATGCCGTCCGGCCCGGCCCGCGATTTGCGCTAATTCTGCAGGCTCCAACGGGCGACGGCGATGACCATCAAATTTCCGGGTTGCTGCAAAAGCAACATGGTCAACATCCATGTTTAAGCCCATTCCAATCGCATCAGTGGCGACGATGTAATCAACTTCACCTGACTGATACAGTGCTATTTGGGCATTTCGGGTTCTGGGGCTCAACGCACCCATAACAACAGCAGCGCCTCCCTTTTGACGGCGAATCAGTTCAGCAAAAGCATAGACATCAGACGCTGAAAACGCGACAATTGCAGAGCGTTTGGGTAAACTCGTGATCTTTTTAGCTCCCACATACGACAACGTC
>Ga0115005_10002197_pt1 | contig 15613 bp, 11 predicted proteins | sample ArcOceMetagenome_FD_87163 | JGI IMG/M metagenome (GOLD analysis project Ga0115005, IMG submission 87163) | Marine eukaryotic phytoplankton communities from Arctic Ocean - Arctic Ocean - Greenland ARC118M Metagenome | ecosystem: Environmental > Aquatic > Marine > Oceanic | place: Arctic Ocean... | reverse complement strand
TTCCCACGCGTTACTCACCCGTGCGCCACTAGATCCGAAGATCTCGTTCGACTTGCATGTGTTAGGCATGCCGCCAGCGTTCATTCTGAGCCAGGATCAAACTCTTAGGTTTGATGGGTAAGAATTTAAATAAATAAATTCCACCGAAAAGGTCGTCTTACCTTTTCACTCAAGTTACTGACTAATAGATTAAACTTTAATCTATTATTTTTTATTATGGTAAATTGCGCGATTCAATAGACGACCATGTATTTTATTGTATAAAACAAAAAAACCGCCGTCTGTGAATCTCTTCTTTATATTAACAATTTCAAACAGATACTTTATAAATAAAGTCACTTAATAAAAACATTCAAGTGGAAAGGCGTTATAATCAGGATCTTCACGCATGTCAAACACTAAAGTTACATTTTTATTAAATAAATAATTTTTTTTTTATTTCTTTAAATTTTATTTAAAAAAAAACCTTTTTTTTTAAGTTTAAAGTTGCCTTGACATGGATAAAGTTAAAAGTCAGTATCTTTTTTATTATGAATAAACTGTTTAAAATGAATGCCTTATGTTCTTTTCTTGTTATAGTATATATATCTATTTTTAGCTTTATTGGTATTTTACTTATAAACACTAAAATTGCATTTTCATATAGTACTTCCTCAAGTCTAAAAATCTTTCCTACAAAACGACCATCTAATCTACAAAACTTAGAAGAATCAGTTAATACTATTTTTAATATGGTTCATAAGGAAGGAGGTAAGACTGTAAGTAATATAAAACAAACAAAGTTAATGAAAAATGAAACTCTTCATACCATGCTTTTAAGAATAAATTTTGATAGTGATAATATTATTAAAATAATTTCATCTATTCAAAAGTTACCTAATTCAAAAGATATACTCAAAGCCTTGCCAACAGGAATGAGAGTAAGTTACTCAAACAATTCTAAAATAATTGGAGGCGCTCTAAAATTAAGGTATAATAAAACTAAGGACTTATTTATATGGCAAAATTATGATTATAGTTATAATGCAAGAATTGTTTTGCGACCTACAAAGTTTGAAAAAACATACGCAACAGGCTCTATTAAATCTAGCTTCTATAAGTCAGCAATTGAAGCTGGTATTCCAGAGAATACATTGTTTGAAATGGTTAAATTATTAGGGTTCTCAGTGGATTTTCAAAGAGATATACGTGAAGGAGACACATTTGAAGTGCTCTTTAGTAAACAAATTGATGTATTAGATGATAAAGTTATTGATACTATGCCAATGCGGTTTTTAAGCATTACTCTTTCAGGAAAAAAAGAAACGTTTTTTGAGTTCAAAGATAAAGATGGATATACTAGATACTATGACGAACAAGGCAAGTCATCTATAAGAACACTAATGAAAACACCTATTAATGGAGCAAGATTATCTAGTCGATACGGAAATAGAAAGCACCCTATTCTCGGCTATAATAAAATGCATAGAGGAGTAGACTTTTCAGCTCCAGTCGGAACTCCTATTTTTGCTTCAGGTGATGGTATTATTGAAAAAGCTGGATGGAATGGCTCATATGGACGTTATATCAGAATAAGACATAATGGAGCATATAAAACAGCTTATGCTCATTTATCTGGGTTCAACAAGAATATTAAAATTGGACAAAGAATTTCACAAGGAAAAGTAATAGGATATGTAGGTAGCTCAGGAAGGTCTACTGGCCCTCATCTACACTATGAAGTAATGTTAAACAACCGACAAATAAACCCAATGAAAGTGAAGCTACCATCTGGCAAAAATATTTCAAAAAATAATTTAAACAATTTTAAAACTCATATCAGAAAAATTATTAGTGATAAGATTGCTCTTGCAAAACAAAAATATACAAAGACTTTTGCAGATCAAAAAATATTTCATAATAATATAAAAAGTTATTAAAATTAAATAGCTATTTTATTTTAATAGCGATTAACTCTGCATTAGTAGACAACTGAATAGTGCTACCTTCATGTATATCGTTATTTACTATCATTTCACTTATTTTGTCCTCAATTATATTACGAATTTCTCTTTTTATTGGCCTGGCACCATATTCAGGATTATAGCCTCTTAAAGCGATAAGATTTGCTACATTAATGTCCCACTCAAGCTTAATATCCATTGATTGTAATCTTTTTTTAAGTTGATTTAACTGTATTTCAACAATCTGACTAATATGTGATTTTCCAAGCCTAGAGAAAAATAAAATTTCATCTAATCTATTTATAAACTCTGGACGCAAGGCTGACTTAACTGCTTTCATAATTTCCATTTTTAATAACTTAGATTTTTCACTTCTGTTATTAATATTTAGATTACTTTCAAACAAATCTGAACCCAGATTACTTGTCATCACAATAATTACATTATTGAAATTAACTAACCTTCCTTGACTATCTGTTAAACGACCATCATCCATAATTTGAAGTAATATATTAAGTACATCAGGGTGAGCTTTTTCTATTTCATCAAACAAAATTACCTTATAAGGCCGCCTTCTTATTAGCTCTGTTAATGTACCTCCTTCTTCATAACCAACATAACCTGGTGGAGCTCCAATTAACCTTGATACAGAATGTTTTTCCATATACTCAGACATATCAAACCTTACTAAAGAATTAGTCTCATTAAATAAATACTCCGCTAATGTTTTTGCTGTTTCTGTTTTGCCTACTCCTGTTGGACCAAGAAATAAAAATGAACCCAAAGGACTTCCTGGATCACTTAACCCTGCCCTTGAGCGAATTATAGTTTTAGCAACAGAAGCCAAGGCTTCATCTTGTCCAACAATTTTTTTTCTTAATTCATCATTAATTAACAATAACTTTGTTCTTTCAAATTCAATCATTTTATCTACAGGAATACCTGTCCACTTAGAAACGATTGAGGCAACATCATCATAAGAAACGTTTGCATTAATAAATGAACCATCAGAGATGTTATTTGAATTATTATAATTTACTGCTTCTAAGTTAGGAATTATTTGATAGGAAAGTTCCCCAGCTCTATCCCAGTTTCCATTCCTCTTTGAGATTTCTAATTCATTTCTTGCATTTTCTAGTTCAATTTTTTTTTGCTGTTCCTTTTCAATTAACCCCTTATTCAACTTCCATTTTTCAGTTTGTTTTGAAGAGGCAACCTCAATGTCTTTTAATTCTTCTTCAACTTTTTTTAACCTTTCTGTTGAAGATTTATCTTTTTCCTTTGTAAGCGCTTCTTTTTCTATTTTTAACTGAATAATTCTTCTATCTATTTCATCTAAAGATTCAGGCTTAGAATCTATTTCCATTCTTTTTCGACTTGCAGCTTCATCTATTAAATCAATAGCTTTATCAGGTAAAAATCTATCAGTTATATATCTTGCAGAAAGCTTAACTGAAGCTATCAGTGCCTTATCTGCAATAGATATTCCATGATACAATTCATATTTTTCTTTTATACCTCTCATCATAGCAATACTTGTTTCAATATCAGGTTCATTTATAAATACCGTTTGAAACCTTCTGGCTAAAGCTTTATCTTTTTCTATATATTTCCTGTATTCATCAAGCGTTGTAGCACCAACACAATGAAGCTCTCCTCTTGCAAGAGCAGGTTTAAACATATTCGAGGCATCCATAGATCCATCTGCACCGCCAGCTCCAACTAATGTATGAAGTTCATCAATAAAAAGAATGACTTGATCTTTCTTTTTATCAACTTCAGTTAATAGAGCTTTAAGTCTTTCTTCAAAATCACCTCTATATTTAGCTCCAGCTAATAAGCCTGCTAAATCTAATGATAAAATTTGTTTGTTTTTTAATTTTTCTGGAACATCTTGATTCTTAATTCTTATAGCTAAACCTTCTGCTATTGCCGTTTTGCCAACTCCTGGTTCACCAATTAAAACTGGATTATTTTTTGTTCTTCTTGATAAAACTTGAATAACTCTTCTTATTTCTTCATCTCTTCCAATGACAGGATCAAGAAGACCTGAAGCAGCCTTAATGGTTAAATCAACAGTAAATCTATTAAGAGCATCAAAACTTGATTCAGCTGATGTATTCATTGCCTTCTCTCCTTTTCTAAACCTTTGAATTTCATCATTGAGTTTCTCAAAAGTTATGCCTTCACTATATAAAATATCTTTAGTATTAATATCCTGACTAGCTAAAGATAATAATAAAATTTCTAGAGTAACCACTTTATCTTTATTCTTATTCATTAAGGCTTTAGAAGTATTTACTAATTTTATTATACTATCATCTATCTTATTATCTTCTTTTATTGGTAAAACTTTGATTAATTGAGATAAATGAATATGTATTTTGTTTTTTAAAATATTTGGATTTGAACAAACATTTTTTAAAATATCAAAAATATATTTCTCTGAACTATTGATCAGTGTATATAAAACATGATGTGCCGATAAAGCATTATTTTGTTTAAAAGCTAAATCATTAGCCAAATTAAAAATTTGCTTCGATCTGTCAGAAAATTGGTCAACCATTTTGATTTAATTTAAAAACCTTTTAACAAATAAAAAATATTATTAAATACAATATTACTTATTTGAAATGGATATTTAATAAATTAGTTACAATAGCTGTATAATAAATTTTTATATTAAATGTAAATAATGAAGTTTTACTTAATATCCAGTTGAGGCTCTTTATCCACTTGGGTTAAATCACTTTTTTCTACTATTAATTCTATATTCTTATCTTTAGTTAACAATTCTTTTTCTCTTGCTCGGAAAGATCTTTGACGTTTAGGAGGCTTGTTAGTAGAATTTTGATCAATTGTCGGCTCAGGTAAATTATTAGTTTTATTTTCATTTTCAACTTTGTTTATATTATTATTATTTTCTTCTACTTTCAATTCTGCATTCTGAACTATAGGTAACAATTCCTTTTCTCTTGCTTGAAAACCTCTCTGACGTCTAGGAGGCCTATTAGTAGAATTTTGATCAATTGTTGGCTCAGGTAAATCATTAGTTTTATTTTCATTTATTTCTTTTTCAGTATTTACACGATTTTCACGTGCCTCACTAATTAACTCAATTTCTTTATTTAAACGATAATAATGATCTGAAAATTGACGATAAGATTCAGCTAATATTCTATCATCCGATGCAGTTGCATCTGATGCTAAACTTGAATATTTTTCATGCAATTGAACCGCTGTTCCTCTTTGACGTGTATCTGGGCCTGTGCTATCTATTACCGTATTTTTATTGATATTCCCAGTACCGTAATTTCGACGGGCTGGCCCACGATTTTGACGGCGACGGCCGTTATTTTGTTGTCTCATGATTTTCCTGATTATAATTTAAGTTTATTATTTTAGATACAATACAAAACTTTATACAATAATATAGTTAAATAGGAGCCCTAATTTCAACTTATGGGCTCAATTAAAATAAAATTTAAGGTTATTTAATATTAAGCATTAAACTTAATTTTCATATATTTATATAAAACTTTTTTACATTAGCCAAGAAAAAAAAAATTTATTTCAATCCATACACTAATACTCTAATAACATCAGATAAATCCTTATTTGATTCTTTAAATATTAAATCACAAGAATTCGCGATTTTATTAATATCATTTTTTTGATTAATTCCAATTTCAATGAAAGCATGTCCTTCTGAAGATAATAAATTTACTAATTTAGGCAAAATACATCTATAGGAAGTTATTCCATCTTTACCTCCATCTAATGCCATAGCTGGTTCATATGTTTTAACTTCTATTTGTAATTCTTGTATTTGACTTGAAGGAATATATGGAGGGTTTGATATTATTATATCAAATAAATTACCTTTTACTATATTATGTAACTCTTTATCCCACATTTCATTATTCCAATTCAAGCAAATAAATTCTGACCTTTTCTCCATTTTATATTTCAAGGCATTATATTTTGCTATTTTTAATGATTCTAAGGACCTATCTAAAAAAAATGCTTTTGATTTATTGTATTCGTATAAAATTGACAACCCTAAACAGCCTGATCCTGACCCCAGGTCTAAAACACGTAAAATTTTAGATTTATCAGGGTAAAATTTCATAATAGTTTCTATAATAACTTCTGAGTCAGGCCTTGGATCTAATGTTGCTTTAGAAATTTTAAAATTCATTTTCCAAAAATTTTTAAAACCTAAAATTCTAGAAACCGGTTTACCTTTTATTCTGTTTTGAATATATTTTTTAAAAATATTAATTTCATTTTCAGTTATATTAATTTTTTCATGAGGGTATATTGCCCTATCTAAACCCATAGCAAATCCAAGCAGTATTCTGCTATCCAAGTTTGGAGTCTGATTGTGATTATTCTTTAAATCTTGAATAGCTTCTTTTGTTATAAAATAAGCCTCAGTATTTATAGTTTTATGATCCATTTAAAGCTAGTTTTAACATTCTGTCTTCAACAATTAAACCATCTATCAATTCATCTAAGGCTTCACCTTGTAAGACTTTTTCTAATTTATGCAATGTTAAATTAATTCGATGGTCCGATACTCTTCCTTGAGGAAAATTATAAGTACGAATTCTTTCTGATCTATCTCCAGATCCAACCTGATCCTTTCTTGCTGAAGATCTTTCATCTTGTTGTTTTTGACGTTCAGCTTCATATAAACGAGCAAGAAGTATTTTCATTGCTTTTGCTCTATTCTTATGTTGCGACTTTTCATCTTGTTGGCTAACAACTATACCAGATGGTATATGAGTAATTCTAACTGCGGAATCAGTTGTGTTCACAGATTGACCACCAGGGCCACTAGATCTAAAAACATCAATCCTTAAATCTTTTTCTTCTATCGAAACTTCAACATCTTCAGCCTCTGGCAAAACAGCTACTGTAGCAGCAGATGTATGTATTCTTCCACTAGTTTCTGTTGATGGCACTCTTTGAACTCTATGTACACCAGACTCAAATTTAAGCCTTCCAAAAACACCTTTTCCAATTATGTTAGCTTGAGCTTCCTTGTATCCACCAACATTACTTTCTGAAACTGTCATTACTTCAAATTTCCATTTGTGTTTTAAAGATAATTTTTGATACATGGCAAAAAGATCTGATGCGAATAAACCTGCTTCATCTCCACCTGTTCCAGCTCTAACCTCAAGTATCACATTTCTAGAATCATCTTTATCTATTGGCAACAATGCAAATTGAAGATTTTTATCAAGGGTTACAATATCTTCTTTCAGAACACTCATTTCTGTATTAGCCATTTTTCTTATTTCATCATCAGCACCATTATCATTTAAAATTTCTTCTAAATCTGAAATTTCTAAGACTACTAATTCTTTCTTTCTTGCTAAATCAGTTATTGGTTTGATTTCAGATAACTCTCTAGACAAGTCCGCTAATTCAGATGATTTTAATTCAGAAGACTTAGAAAGTAATTTCTCAATATCCAACTCTCTTTGAAAAAATTTATTAATATTATTTTCTAAAGTCAAAATTTACTCCAAGTTGATATTTAATAAGCTTTTAATTTCATTAATCGCATCGCCTAATTTTATTCCTTGTTGAAATCCTGTCTTTAAATTTTTTAAATTTACAATATTTTGAGAAATTTCATCTTCTCCTATTATTATTGCAAATTTAGCATTAATTTTATCAGCTCTTTTTAATTTCTTTGATACATTTCCTGTATAAAGAATTTCTGTTTTTATTCCATCTTTTATTAATCTATCCATCATTTGTAATAAATCTAAATTAAACTTTTCTGACAAACCCATTAAAACTAAATCTGGATTATTTTTATAATTTGCATTAACCATTAAAGCTAATCTTTCAATCCCTGCTGCCCATCCAACTCCAGGCATTTTTATACCTCCAAGTATTTCAGACAATCCATCATAGCGACCACCAGCTAAAACTGTCCCTTGAGAGCCCAGTTGATCTGTAATAAACTCAAATGCAGTATGACAATAGTAGTCCAAACCTCTGACAAGGTTTTTATCAACCTTGTGATCAATATTAAGAGAATTGAGGCCATCACATACTTCTTGAAATCTATCTTTTGAAAATTCATTCAAATAATTTAAAACATCAGGTGCTTTAGTTAATATAGCTTGATCACTTGGGTTTTTTGAATCAAGTATTCTAAGGGGGTTTTCTTTTAAGCGCTTAATACTATCTTCTGATAATTCTTTTTTAAAATCATTGAGATAATCTACTAAAACTTTTCTATAATTTAATCTACTATCCGTATCACCTAAAGAGTTTATTTTAAGTTCTATTTTATTATCTAAATTTAATGATTTTAAAAAATTGTTTGCTAATGAAATTACCTCTAAATCACCCATCGAACTAGATATTCCTAATAACTCAACGCCAAATTGATGAAATTGTCTTAATCTACCTTTTTGTGGTCTTTCATACCTAAACATAGGCCCAAAATATGAAAAACGTTGAGGAATATCTTGAGTTAAGCCTGCATTCAAAAAAGCTCTTACAACACCTGAGGTGCCCTCAGGTCTTAGCATTAATAAATCACCGCTTCTATCTTCAAAGGTATAATTTTCCTTTGTTACAATGTCGCTAGTTTTACCCAATGGTTTTGTAAAAATTTCAGAAAATTCAAAAATAGGTGTATCAATTTGAGAATAACAATATTTCTTAGAAATATTTAAACCTTTATTTATTACAAAATTATGATTATTTAGAGTTTCAGCTAATAAGTCATTAACACCTCTAACTGTCCTAAGCTTATCCATTATAAGTCCATGATATTAATAAATAAAACATTATACATTTTAATTTTAACTTATATTTCTTTGTGAGATCTTATCTTGTACAAAATTGACTATATAATCTGCAACATTTTCATTCCTGATTATATGATCTGTAATACCATTTACATATATTTGATGAGAACCTTTTCCTCCGCCTGTTAATCCTATGTCTGTTTCTCTTGCTTCACCAGGTCCATTAACAATACAGCCAATAATTGAAACTGTTATTGATTCAGTTATATGCTCAAGTCTTTCTTCTACTTCTTGGACAGTTCTAATCACGTCAAATTGTTGCCTAGCACATGATGGACAAGAAATAACAGTTACACCTCTTCTTCGTAGCCCTAAAGATTTTAGAATTTCGTATCCAGCTTTAACTTCCTCATAAGGTTCTGCAGACAAAGATACTCTTATCGTATCTCCTATTCCAGCCCATAATAAATTTCCTAATCCAATCGCTGACTTAATTGTCCCAGATCTAAGGCTTCCAGCTTCTGTAATACCAATATGCAAGGGACAATCAACAATATCCGCTAGTTGAGTATATGCTGCTACTGCTAAAAACACGTCTGAAGCCTTTACGCTAATTTTATATTGATCAAAATCATGGTCCTTTAAAATTTGAATATGATTTAAAGCAGATTCAACAAGCGCCTCTGGCGTTGGCTCTCCATACTTTTCAAGAATTTTTTTTTCTAATGATCCGGCGTTTACACCTATTCTAATAGAAACATCATTAACTTTAGCTGCATTAATAACTTCTTTTACTTTATCTACGTTGCCTATATTACCTGGATTAATCCTCAAACATGCAGCACCCGCATCCGCTGCCTCAACAGCTCTAAGATAATGATAATGAATATCAGCAATAATTGGAATAGGCGATAACTTAACTATTTGACGCAATGCAATGGTTGATTCCTTGTCTGGACAAGAAACTCTTATAATATCAGCTCCTGCCTCTGCTGATTTTTCAATTTGCTTAATTGTTCCATTTATATCAGTGGTAAGAGTATTAGTCATAGTCTGAACACTAATTGGAGCATCTCCTCCAACCAAAATATTACCTACTTTAATTTTTCTTGATTTTCTTCGTTCTATGTTTCTATATGGTCTAATGCTCATTAAATTTCCTTGAAACCAATATATTTAATAAATAAGTGGTTACTTATTGTTTATAATAAGTAATTAATTGATAATTTGTTTGTCTTTAAAGGCTTCAATATTTAATGGACGAGCACTAATTATCTCTCCTACTTTACCTAAAGAAGGTATTGTAATATTACCATATGATAATGATAGACCTCCAGCGTTCCCCGTATTAAAAGTCAAGCCGCTCTTTTTAGGAACTACATAAGTTTCACCAGGCCTCATTAACCTTGTCATTACAATATGACCATCTATATCCTCAATTTCAATCCAACTATTGCCAAAGGCTTTAATTATCATTTCTGAACTTGGATCTCTTTCTTTAGCTATAGCAGACAATTCACTTGATATATTTTTAGATGTATTAATAATAGGCTTAATATCATCTTTAAAAATTATTTTTTCATTATCTTTTATATTAGAAATAGTTGAATTTGAATTCCCCAAAAAATTTGTAAGGTCTGTTTTTGCTTTAGTTAATAAAATCTCTTTAGATAAATTAGAAACTTGTAAGCTTTCATCTTGCTTTTGCTTTATTATAACATCTTCATATTTTTTTTTATTTTCTTGTATTATTTCATAATTTTCGAATTCTTTCATAGCCATATCGCTATTTTTACTTTCTACTATTTGAACTCGTTCACTATAATACCAACCAGAATAAATAATTAAAGCAACAAAAAAAGAAAAGAGCGCTCCCAAAGGTAAAAGTTTTTTTCTTTCAACTCTTGGGGTAAGAAAATTATATTCTTCTTTCAAGCCACCCAATTCTATACTAGATGTGTATTCTTGTACTAAATAATCTCCATCTAAACCTAATAAACGAGCATAAGATCTGACAAAACCTACTTTATAAGTTAATCCAGGTAATTCAATATCATCACCGTTTTCAAAGTCTTTTATAATTTTAACTCTAAGTTTAAGTATTGAACTTGCTTGCTCTTGTGTTAAACTTTTTTTAACTCTAGCGTCTAAACACATCTTGCCAATAGCAGATAATTGAACAGTGTCAAATGCCTCAGTTATCCTATCTGATACAGATGTATCATTAATAGAAGAAGAATCTAACAAAGTTTTGTTTTCCTTGCTATTATCAGAATCCATGTGCGCTCCATAAATTTGTTATATTTTATATTGAGTTTGATCTTAAATCAACCAATGATTTATTATGTGTAAATTTAATGCAATATAAAGTAGTAAAATATTATTTTTTATCTAAACTAAAGGCTGTGTGAAGAGACCTCATGGCTAATTCCGTGTAATCTGAAGATACAAGCACTGATATTTTAATTTCACTAGTTGAAATAACATGTATGTTTATTTGGTTATTAGCTAAAGTTGCGAACATAGTTTTTGCTATACCTGGCTGACTTCTCATAGCATTACCTACTATAGAAATTTTAACAACGTTAATATCACTAGTAACTTGAGAAAATCCAATTTCATTCTGAATGTTTTTAAGAATACCTTGAGCTAAAATTAAATCATTTTCTGGAATAGTAAAAGTTATATCAGTTGAACTGTTATCAATTGTTGATGACTGAACAATCATATCTACATTTATTCCTTTGTCAGCTAAAGCTCCAAAAATCAATGCAGCCTGCCCAGGTTTGTCAGGCACTATAGAAATTGTTATTTTAGCTTCATTAGGGTTATGAGCTATCCCAATAATTTCAGATTTTTCCATATTATGCTCCTCATTAACAACAGTCGTTCCAGGTAGGTTTTGAAAACTACTTAACACTCTGAGCTTAACTGAATATTTCATAGCCAAAGCAACAGATCTTGTATGAAGGACTTTAGCTCCTTGAGATGCAAGCTCTAACATTTCTTCATAGGTGATATAATCTAATTTTTTTGCATTTTTTACTATTCTCGGATCTGTTGTATAAATACCATCAACATCTGTATAGATATCACATCGATCAGCTGAAAATGCTGCCGCCAAAGCTACCGCAGATGTATCTGATCCACCTCTACCTAAAGTAGTAATTCTATTCTTGCTTGAAATCCCTTGAAACCCAGAAACGATAGTTACAAATCCATTATCTAGCGATTTCAAGATATTTTCTTTCTTAATTTCTTTTATTCTAGCATTCCCATGAACGTCATTAGTAATAATAGGTATTTGCCAACCGAGCCATGAACGAGATTTTATTCCAAGAGATTGAAGAGCTATTGATAACAAGGCAGATGTTACCTGTTCTCCAGAAGATAAAACCGCGTCATACTCAGATGATTCGTAAGTTTCAGAAGCTTGTTTTACAAGACTAACAAGATCATTTGTTACACCTGACATAGCCGAAACCACTGCAATAATCTTATTTTTTTTTTCTACTTCTGACTTTATCTTTAATGCCACAGCTTTTATTCGATCAATATTAGCGACAGAAGTGCCTCCAAATTTCAATACCAATAATTCCAAATCTCTGTTATCTTTCTGTTTTAAAATTTATGTTTATCAATTTAAATTAAATAAGTACAAGTATTCAAAAAATGATTAATACAATAGACCAAAAAGAAATAGAACAATTTTCTGCATTAAGCAATAAATGGTGGGACAAATCAGGCCCATTTTCAGCTTTACATAAAATGTCTAGAGCAAGAATAGAGTTTATTTTAAGAAATTCTAAAAGAGTTTCTTCAAAAAACAATTCTGAAGGCAACATACTTAAAGGTTTAAAATGTTTAGATATTGGTTGTGGAGGAGGGATTTTATCAGAACCATTGTGCAGACTTGGAGCTAAAGTAACAGGCATAGATGCCTCTGATATGGCAATTAAATCAGCTACCTTGCATTCACAAAAAAGTAGATTACAAATAGATTTTAAATGCATGGACACAGCTGCATTAATTAAATCTGAAAATTTAAATCTAAATAATCAATTTGATATCGTTATTGCATCAGAAGTTATTGAACATGTGAATAACAGAGATTTGTTTTTATCAGACATCTCAAAGCTATCTAAACCAGGTGGCTTAGTAGTTCTTACTACAATAAATCAGTCAGTTTTAGGTGTTTTATTGGGAAAATTTTTTGCTGAAGACGTATTAAGTATCCTTCCAAAAGGAACTCACGATCCTAAAAAATTTATTTCTCCTAATCAACTTATAGAAGAAGCAGCAAAACATAAAATAATTTTAGATGACAAAACTGGATTTATTCCTACTTTTAAAATGCATAACTTGATAAATAAAGAATTTGGTGAATTTAAATTATCGAGGAATATACAGGTAAACTATGGATTAGCAGGCATTAATATAAAATAAATCAAATGATTTAATGGTCATCAGGAACCCAGGGAATATTTAAAATATTAATACCTTCGTCTTTTAACTCTTCAATTTCTTTATTTGTGCCATGACCATATATAGATCTTTCTTTGGTTTCACCTTCTTTAATTGAACGAGCTTCTTTTGCAAAATTATTGCCTACATATTCTGAGTTCTTTTGAATTTCTTTCTTAATAGCTCTTAAAATTATTGAAGCTTTGTTCATTTTGTCGTTTACCTCAACTGAAGAAGTATTTTTTTTGTCTCCTCTGTCATCTTTCTCTACTTGAGCAGCAGACAATTTATTTTTAGATGAGCTTAAAGCAGGAGTTGATAAAGATTTTATAATGTCATCACTTCCACATAATGGACAAAGTATTAAATCTTTAGATTTTTGCTTTTCAAAAGATTCCATGTTTCGAAACCAACCATCAAAATTATTTTGATTTGAACAATATGTCGATTTACATTTAAGTGTGTATTTAATCATTTTATTTATTAAATTTAAAATTTACCATGACAATGCTTGTATTTTTTTCCTGAACCACATGGACAAATTGCATTTCTAGAAGTTTTGCCATTATTGATTACATCTTTGTTTTCATCAATTTGTGAATTAGAAACTGTTTCTTCTTTACTTATTTGAATGTTAGACAAAACCGCTGTGATTGTTTTTCTTAGTTTTTCAAGCATATTTTCAAAAAGTTCAAACGCTTCTCTTTTATACTCATTTAATGGATCTTTTTGCGCATACGCTCTTAAGCCAATAGATTGTCTCATTTGATCTAACATTAATAAATGATCTTTCCAACATTGGTCTAATACTTGAAGCAATAAAGTTTTCTCTGCCTGCCTAAACAAATTTATACCAAAATTAACAGCTCTTTCGGCCATGAATTTATCTGACATATCATTTAAGCGATTAATAATTTCTTGCTCTACAATTCCATCTTCTTTAATCCAATTTTTTACAGGAATATTTAGACCTAAATGATTTGTTATGTTTTCATTAAGCCCATCTGCATCCCATTGATCATGGTAACTTTGACTAGGAATAGATTGAAAAACGAAATTCTCAATAACTTCATGACGCATATCTGAAACCATTTCACTAATATCATTAGATCTCATAATTTCTTTTCTTTGATCAAAGATAACTTTTCTTTGATCATTCATAACATCGTCAAACTTTAACAACTGCTTTCTAATTTCAAAATTATGAGCCTCAACCTTACCTTGTGCTTTTTCTACAGCTTTATTAATCCAAGGATGAACAATCGCCTCACCTTTTTCTAGACCCAGCTTACTTAACATTGATTCCAAACGATCAGATCCAAAAATTCTCATCAAGTCATCTTGTAAAGACAACAAAAACTTTGAGGCGCCTGGATCACCTTGACGTCCAGTTCTTCCTCTTAATTGATTGTCTATTCTTCTACTTTCATGTCGTTCTGTTCCGATAACGTATAAACCACCGCCAGCAAGAGCCACATTTCTTTTTTCTTCAATATCTAATTTTAAATCTTGCAATTCCTGCTCATATTTTTTAGATGATAAATCAATTTCTTTAGACTGCCTTATTTCTAAATTACCACCTAATTGAATATCAGTTCCTCTTCCTGCCATATTAGTAGCAATTGTAACTGCTCTAGGCATTCCAGCATATCCAATTATCTTAGCCTCTTGTTCATGAAATTTAGCGTTCAAAACTTCATGTATAATTTTCTTTTGACTAAGTAATTTTGATAACACTTCAGACTTCTCTATAGAAACTGTTCCAACTAAAACTGGCTGGTTATTTTTTTGACATTCTTCAATTAGATTAACAACAGCATCATCTCTTTCTTCATTAGTTTTATAAATCTCATCATTGCTGTCTAGTCTAGCAACCTTTAAATTAGTAGGAACATCTATAACATCTAACTTATATATTTCGGAGAACTCACCTTCTTCTGTTAAGGCAGTTCCTGTCATACCTGATAATTTTGGATACATCCTAAAATAATTTTGAAAAGTAACGCTTGCTAATGTTTGGTTTTCAGCCTGAACAGTAACATTTTCTTTCGCTTCTATTGCCTGATGCTGACCTTCTCCAAATCTACGACCTTCCATAGCTCGTCCAGTGAACTCATCAATTATGATAACATTATCATTTTTAACCATATAATGCGTATTTTTTTTAAATAACATATGAGCTCTTAGAGCTTGGTTTATATGATGTAAAAAAGAAATATTTTTTATATCGTAGAGAGTGCCATCTTCAATTAAACCAACTTTTTTTAAAGATTCTTCAATACTCTCAATGCCTTTATCAGTTAAGTTGCAAGTTCTCTGCTTTTCATCTAATTCATAATCATCTTTTTCAAGAGAAGGTATAAATTTATCTATTGATTTATACAATATAGAAGAATCTTCTGATTGGCCTGAAATAATTAA
>Ga0115005_10002194_pt1 | contig 15617 bp, 6 predicted proteins | sample ArcOceMetagenome_FD_87163 | JGI IMG/M metagenome (GOLD analysis project Ga0115005, IMG submission 87163) | Marine eukaryotic phytoplankton communities from Arctic Ocean - Arctic Ocean - Greenland ARC118M Metagenome | ecosystem: Environmental > Aquatic > Marine > Oceanic | place: Arctic Ocean... | reverse complement strand
TGTTCGTAATCTACTTTGATCGTTTTCCCCCCGGGTATCAGCTCCACTGTTTTCCCAGCAATGTTTGTTGCTTCAAAACAACCAACACCGTCGTTGGCTTCGAAAGTTTCTTTGGACAAATTCCGTCTCGTTGTCGTCATCGCTTTCAAATTGTTTATTAAATCGTCCTTGTATTCTGCTTGATCAATATCGGCCAAATCTTTCAAATCCAACGGTGCCCCCGACAACAATTTGTAAAAACAAGGAGGAAATCGGACTTCGTAATAACTTTTTGTTCGAATGTTGATACCTAACAATTGACCAACAAAGATAAACAAATCTTTCGAGGATGTACCATACGTCGAATTTGGGAGAAATGAATCTTGATTCAATCCATTTTTGTCATGAGCGTTTGGAATTCGTTTAAACAACGAGAAAGAGTCGTGCCACATGCAACTGAAACATTTGGACATGGAGTCACGGTACAAACCACCGTAATCGATACCATCTCCTTGTGCATATTTAACTTTCCACAAAGTTAGATGGCCGTTCGTGGTCTGTGTCCGTCCAACAAATAATTTTGATCTCAATTCCTTGGGAGTTTTTTTTTGTCCAATGGCACTGTTGTAATATTGTACCAACAAATTGTTAGATCGTTCGGGTGCACAAGCACTGTTTGTTGCTGCAAAGGCGTTGCCGTGTTTTTGTTGATCCAATCGAATAACTGTGTTACCAACAGCAACACTTCCACCCAAACCAGTGCCCCACGTTTTTTCAATACTTTCCCAGAATATATTTTTTTTCAAGACCCCAAAAAGCAAATGTGATGTTTGTTGCAATCGTGCTCCCAGTGCCCACTTGTCTCTTGATCGAGTAAAATCCAACCAATTCATGACTTTGGACATTCGACGATTCAATAATTGTATCAATGCGCATCGGAAGCGTAAAGTGTCACTGTCAATGTTTCTTAAATAGAAGTAATCGCGTTTGTCTTGAGGTGAGAACATGATGGTGTTTTTTTGACTGAAATCTTGTTTTATTGGTGACTCTCGCCACACGGAATCTGAATTTTTATCCTAACAGAAAACGAAATGTGCAATGGAATTGACCCAAAAAAAAGAAGAAGTAAGAAAGGAGCAAACATTGATCAGAAATTACAAAAACAACTCGTGTGGCAAACAGAAACTGCCCAATCCAACAGGCACTTCCCCCCACCAACAAACACAACAAACACAACAACCACAAAAAAACACAACAACCACTGAATTCACGTACAATCCATATCATTAAATCATTGTCCATCAATGTTGTCCATTTTGAATTCACACGAGCTAAATATTCTAAATTTTTCATGTCGTTTTTAGACAATGTCGTGCCTGTGTTGCCTTTAGTTTGATTGGCGTTTCTCCATATTTGTACCAACAATTGATCGGGCAATCTCAAAGGTGGGTTAGACGTAATGCATTGCGTGATGATAATTATATCCATCATTGCATCCTGCTTCGACACACCTGTATTCCAATGTTTCATTTTTGGACACATCTGCACTCGTGGTGTCAATGGTGTACGTAACAATTGCGATTGATATTTTAATTTAGTGCCGTACATCCATTCACTACGCGTAAACGCACGGTCACCCAACTTGGCAACACATGCCAATTCTAGAATTGGTTTCAATTCGGGAGGCACATTTGCTTCTTTGAATGCTGCTGCTTTTTCAAATATATGTCGACACAGCTCATTCATCAATGTCAAATCTGGAGGACCCATATAAGTACTATTGCTGTTGTTACCGCCTCCCATACCATCTTCGGCATTGGTTTGGTGTTGTTGATGTCGTTCATACATAGTCACATCCGACAGCAACCGAGCCAGCAACACAACTACCCTGCTTTTGTAAGGTGAACTTTTCTTTTGAATGTATTTTTGCAACGCATCAATGATGTTGGGATCCCTTACTCTTTGATTCAACACGTTTGATTTACTGTTCAGCATTAAATCCACCAACCAACACGCCCATTCCAACGAATGTTGCTCCAAGACTTGGTTTTCATTCAACCATATACCTGAAAAAAAGATTGTGTGTGGGGTGTGGCGGTGGTGGTTGTAGAAGCAGAGTGTAAAAACAGTGGTAGAGAGACAGTGGTAGATGTTGATCTTGGTGTCAGTATGTATATACACAGTTGTCTTCTTCCATCATCACCAGCAACAGCAACAACAACAGCAACAACAACAGCAACAACAACAGCAACAACAACAACAGCAACAACAGCAACAACAACAGCAACAACAACAGCAACAACAACAACTACAGCAACAACAACAGCAACAACAACCTCGGCCGCAGTCGGTCAAAGAAAGCAACACAAAAACAGGTCCCTTACCCAATCCACGCAACGGGCGTGCTATAAATTTAAATCCATGCAATGTATGCGGTGCATTGTTTGCCAAACTAAAACGATATCGAACATGGGATTCCGTAGTCGTAAAAGAAACAAAAACTTTACTGCTTGGTGTTTCCAATGACTTGGGAGTAAATACTTTCAAAACTTTGGTACCCGAAGAATCATAAAAAGTTAACCGTGTTGTTTTTGACTGGGTGTCATGACCCATACCACACAAATTGCGTTGGAACGAGATTCGTATAGCTCTTGCGTTGGGAAATACGATGGGTTTACCTTCATACTTCGAACCGGGGTAACAAGGATGCAACGATTCACGTACTTCCATTTCATCGTCGGATGGAATTGTTGCACCTTGTATATGTGCCACACAATCATTCACGATTAAATTGGCTAAATCATTGTTCCCACTGCTGTTGGTCTGTTCGTTCATATCAATGGTTCGCTGAATAGCACGCACCAATGAATCCATCACGTCAGAAGACTTCCCCTCCAAGACACCTTCGTTTGCTGCAACTAATTTTAGTAATTTGGACAATTGTTCTAAATTCGTATTGCTCTTGCTCATTGTTTCTTTTGTTTCTTTTCGATTGGTTTCTTGTTTGGATTCGCCCGTCATTGAGTCAAACGCGGCAGAGGTAGAGGAGGAAGAAGAAGTGGACATGCCGTTCAACATGCAACGCAGCACCATATCTCGTGCGTATCTTGAACTCAATGCATCGACCAATCCATTCATTTGATGATCCACAAGCATAAGACCATGCGGATGAATTTCTTTATTGAACAATTCATTTGGTCGACGCACATCTTTTAAATCAATTGTCATTTTGCTTTCAGGTATCATTAAATCACTCACCTGAACCGACAAGAGACGGACAAACCATTGAAACGGCAGAATTTAAACAGAATTTGCAAGAGTAACAAAGAGAAAAAAGAAAAGGGGTTGGCTATGAACTATCATGGATTTTTTCAAACAGTAGCAACGGTTACACTTACAACGATATGATTGGCATCTCTCACACTGTCCAACAAAGCAAGTGTACCAAATTTTGGCAATGCGACCATCATGTTCTTCCAGGGAAACGTATTCATGGGGGTATATTTAGTAATACCTTCGTAATGTCCACCAATGCTTGATGGTGGTGTTTCATTCATACTGGACGTTTGAAACGGGTTGCCTTTTTTTGCACCACGACGACTACTCAAACCGAACAAAGAACCCAGTGTTCCTGATGTTTTTGATGCACTGCCTTTAGAATTTTCTTTGGATTCCCCTTTGGATTCCCCTTTGGATTCCCCTTTGGATTCTTCCTGGGTACCGAACAAATTACCCATGTTTCTAGCTGCTGCTCTGACATCATTAATCACCAGTGGTATTTCAGTGCGTGCAGTAAGATCCAACTCATCCAACAAAGCAGAGGAATCAAACTCCTCCGCAGACGTTTGTCTCAGTAAAGAGCTTTGTGTTACCAACTGCCGTTTACCATTACTAGGTAATTTATACTTACTCGCAACATTGGGTACCAGCACTTGTTTCGGCTCCAGACACATTGTGCATTTACCAGCACTGCTAGGATTAATAAATGTACAAACATTGCATTTCCACTCTGCTGTAGACGACGCAGATGTTGCCGTTGCTGCCGTGGGCGAATACAAAGTGGTTGGTCTAGCACTGCTACACATTTCACAAGCAGTACTGCTAGCCGCATTTTCTTCCGTACAACTAGTACAAATCCATTTTTTGTTTTGAATTTCACAGCCGTCCATAGAATTACTACTATCCCTTTTGTAATATTGCATATAAAACGCACCCCATTGTTTCAACCAAGCCAATGCTTTCATATGATTGTCACCATGCAATTCTAAGCTCAAATACACCAATTTCGCTGTCCAATGGCCATATCCTCTTGAACTCCATTCGGTGGAATATTTTTCAGCATCTAAATAACGACTCGATTCATACGCGGTTGAACTTGCTTTGCGAGCTCGTCGACCAGTTGAACTTCCATGATTGTGTGGCGTATCACCATTAGGTCGGTCTCCTCCAGACGAGTGTGATTTGAGTGCTCGTTCACTTGCAGGTATAATTTTAGAATGAAGACGTGCAAGTGAATCATGCAATTTATCCAATGATTGACCAACAACCCCCGTTTTTTTACCAACGGCATGGTATCTTATTTCTTCAACACAATCCTTCAGACTGACTTCTCCCTTCATTTTGACAAACAAAACAGCGGCCTCTTCCGCCAACAATTGACTATTCAATGCATTGACGGGGTATTTCGTTGAATCGAATTTAATTTGATCCAACAATCGTACACCAGCAGTATGTGTGAACAATACAGGACCCATTGCTTTGGCACGCCACTGATGCGTCGTTAATATACGATGACGATTTTCTAATTCTTCTTTGGTATGAAATTGTGATAAACTCGATGCACGAAAGGCTACTTTGGAGATACCATTCCAACATGAATTGGGAACACTTCTAATTCTGTTGACATCACTGGCGGGTGAATTCAATGCACGATGCAGATACAATGACAATCGATTAAACGATTGTTTTTGTTGGTTTGTTGTATTATCGGAGATACAATTCGTTATACGACACAATTGGTCTAACATGTTGTTGGACAAAGAATGAGGTTTTAATGTTATTTCTTCACGGACGATCAATACGTTGCTGTCCACTTGAGTTATGATTTCAGTTGGATCATCGTGTGATACAACACCAACCATTGATGTCAATGGTTCAGTCCGCACAATTCGTAATGTACTACCAATGTCCTTCAATTCAGAGGAATCGGAATTTTTTTTACGATACACACGACCACCAACACGTAACATATCAATTTCAGCACCAAATATACGTGCCCATACTTCTAATCCAGCTGCACATCGTTGAATGCTTTCATTTTCGAGCAGTATTGGTGTGGATGAACTCTTCGTTTGTTCCGTCATTTGTGTACAAAACATATCAGCAACTTGTTCAAATTTCAAAAACATATGTTTTCGCCATTCAGGAACATTGTCATCATTACCACTGGTACTATTTTCAACATCGCTGTTGTCACTGCTATCGGTACCCCGCTCATGATTGTACAAAGCACGCATCAACATTACACATTCAGAAGCATGCACTGTTATGGCATCGGGTCCAATTCGTGAAGATGTTTCATCCCACGACAATAATATTTTTGAAACCAATAAATCAATGACATCTCCTTCACTATATACATAATCCAACTGCCGTGTCAGGGCACCACGATGTAAACGATGTTGCAAACCAGAAACAACTTTTACCCAGGCTTTGTGTGCTACATCTGGACCGGCTACTGGCAAAACATATCTTAACAACAATGTTGTAATACGTCGAATAGTAGGTTCAGGAATTAAAAACAACGACAACAATATAGACACACGTTCTGCTGTACCAAAATAGATCATTAATGTTGTAACATCCGCCATACCTGTACAAAGGTAACACCGACAAAGAGAAGAATACACAGAATAAATAAAATTAGTTGCATATTAGAACCTTCTTTGCATGACTTTCTTTCGTTTCTTTCGTTTCTTTCGTTTCTTTCGTTTCTTTCGGTTCTTTTTTTTTTACGAGAAAAAGAACCGATAAAGGGTTTTTATACTTACCAACTAAGAATGTCAAGATTTGAAATGTTTTGCCATATCTTCTTTTCAACACATCAGCAGCAATGGACTGGTCGTTGGCTGTATCAATCATTACCTTTAATTCGGAGGTTAAAAAATTCAACAATTTGTTTCTTAATTTTGTTCCTGCATTCAATTCAATGAAAGCATTTGATAAATTGCCACTGGTTTGTCTTTTTAAGCTTGGCGAAGAGCCACTGTCTGAATGCGCAAGTGATCGGCTCGAAGACAATGTTGGTTTCTTCTTTTTATCCGATTCTTTTGACAAAGAACCACTGGTGTTAATGTTCCCACTGCTGCTGTTACTGCTATCTGTGGTGTTTGCTTCACCACTCACACTACCATCGTGTTCGCCACGGGAACTACCCATGCACAACATCATGATAAATCGATACAAAGTCCACATGGCCGGTCCAGTCGTGTCATCCTCGTGCAGCAAATCAAAACCTTGATGAAGTATATCCACCAAAGTGGATTTCAATATCATTGTACTGTCCATGGTAATTTCATAATCTAATGCCAAGGATGTCAAACAACCACATATCACTAAATTTAAATTGTCTTCTCGAGCTTTACCATACTCTTTTTTGTGCTTTAAACATGTGGTTAAGATTTGAACAATGGATTGAAACAACATTTCAAAGGAATTTTTGCAACTTTCCATTGACTGTCCACCACCGGACCACAACGATGTTGTATAATGATGCAAACGTTCAGTATGTTGTTTCCATAAAAAGGAGGCACTTGCATTACGACGACTGCTGTCACCACCCGTATTACTGGTATTATTACTCGTACCATTTGTACCATCATTGTTGCCATCACCACCACCACCACCACCACCACCAGAAGAACCACGGTTTTGTGATTCGAAAGAAGTGGTATGATTTTCCCAATGGCCATCACCTTGCCATGCTTCATCGTGCACTCTTGCTTCATCCAACGTAACACCACGAAAAGAGGATCGTATTTGTAACAAAAACTTGACGTAACGATGAATCAATAGACCGCCTTCATCGAATTTTTGATATTCCATGATGGGAAGTGTCATGTTACTGATCAAGGCAGCCATTGCACGTTGACCAAATGATCGTGAATAAGCTCTTCTTTCACGCACTTGCATAATGTTTAACAAAGACAATGGATCAACACTGGGCGCTTCTTCAAAAGCGTATTCAATACATTGTCCAAAACGTTCTTGATACATTATCATCGAACGCAATTCATTGGCATGCCCAATGTTAGCTCCCAATTCAGGATCGGACATGATAGAACGAACGGACGACGCAGTACGAAGACCGACCACCATTGGCAGTTGATCTTCCTTTTCACCATGGCTTTTAGTGCTCCCATTATTACTACCCGTACCATCGTTGTCTTGCGCACGTCTCAACGCAACCAATTCATCGTCTTCATCAGGTGTTACACGTACTGGTACAACATCGATCATAAACATACATCGTTCAAAATATTTTTCAATCGACAGAGGAATTTCATTCTCTTCATTGCTATCGTTACTGCGGCCGCTGCTATCATTACCAATACGAGAATCAACGTCTGCCGCTTCTTCTTGTTCTTCTAAAATACCTTGTGCATCCACATACAACGGTGTCATATCTAATGTATCAATCAACGACACAAAAGATCCATAGTTGTCAGTGGTTGCACTTGCCAGAGAGGATAATCTTTTGGTTTCACCAAAAACAGTGGATTCTTTACTTTCAAGACCAGCATGTTTCGTAAAACCACCATTACTACTTTGCTCTTTCATTTGATTTACTTTGTTCACTAATTCCATTCTCTTTTTAAGTTCTTGAAATGAATTGGACATGCATTCAACCAACAAAGTTAATTCTTTAATTTTTTTATTGAAATGTTGTTGATATTTCAAATAATACCACAAACCACTATGTTTTAATAAAGCAGCGCACAATGCACGTTCTAATTTTGGTTGAAGATGTCTTCTGTACATGCCTGTGTTTCTCCAAGCCAGACAATAAAACTTTCCTTTTCCTTTCAATTTAATGTTTTTCATTAAATATTTAACAACAGTGCTTTTTTCATCCAACGCAACACTACGACAAAATTCAACTCTTTCTTGTTCAAACAATTGAGCACGATTTTTTAATGCAGCACTGCCCGTTTCTTTTGCATGTGCTAATACTCTAATCCATCGATCCGCCGAAGATGAACGTAATCCTGAAGAATCGGTGGAACTTGACAAAGAAGAACCACTGCCCTCGACATTTAATTGTTCAATCACATCATCGTATTGAATTTTATCAATTGTGGACATTGTATGAAACGTTAAAATCATTGGTCGACTTGTTGTTTTTAATAAACGATACACGTGTTCTAAATTATCAAATGTTGTCATCGTATTTGCTTCTTTCCCCTCCTTCACTCCACTATTGCCATCAATATCAGCACCATCGCTGTTTTTTAAGGAGCGAATACCAACCAATTGATGGCCAGCTCTTACCCTTTCTGTCTTTTCCAATAAGCCCTTTTCACGTCGTGCACCATTTCTACGGAATCCACGAACATATGGTACGAAAGCATCATGATATGTACCAATTGGTGGATCAGACAACCATAATCCCAATGATTCATGTCCTTCAACAATAATTTCATATTTTGGTGTACTGATGGACAATATTCCACCACTGAATAAATTGGATTCCAACCATAACGATGCTTTGCCTCGTTCGCTTCGAGACACGGGAATCGATGCGATCATTTTTGTGCTCATTTTTGTAATTAAATTGGCTAACGTGTGTTCCAATTCAATCAACGTGGAAGTGATACGAAAGATGGAGGAAGCCGTACTTGAACCACTTCCGTTTGATTTGGTTTCATTCGTACCACTGACGTTTGTGTTGCGATGTTCTTTTTTATATTTCTTTACGAATTCATGTATTTCTACATAACCAATATTGTTCATTGCTCGTTGCAACATGGAATGTACATGAATGAACAACGGTAAGATCGACTTGCTGATCCAATCACATAGACCTCGTTCATGCAAAAGATTTAAACGTGAGACCACACTGGGCAATAACAAATCCACACAGGTATCTGTTAAGGGATACTGGCCTTTAAACAATTTCATCATTCCATCTCTTGCAAAAAGTTGTGCTTCTTTTGTATTTTTTTTTGGGTACCCAATGTAAGTATTTGAAGTTTCTTTACGTTTTTTCGTTTGTTGCATTAAATCAACATCAAACAAACGGATGCACTCAATGGATTCCATCAATATCATTTGGGAATACGCTTTTAATAATCTTGACGGGGCTGAAAATTTGGAAATGTGACCGGAATAATGCATGTCTGTAGCATGAACAATACTACGCCATGTATCTCGCATTGTAGTACCAACTACGTTTAAACGGTACAACCGTGCTCTCCAACCCGCTCTGGCATCAAACATACCACCCCTAACTTGATTGAATCGGCTTAATGAAGTGTTGCTAGACATTTGATTAGAAGAGACAAACGATTTTAAAATGGGAACAAAGTTTGAACGAGTAGAGGGTGGGTATTTGAATGGCGCATGAAAACGAAAGGCGTATTTGCCACGAATAATCGAGACACCAGGACGAATGCCTTTTGATCCAACTGTAAATCCTCGATACGAAGCAGGTGGTGCCGGTTGTACTGCAGTACCATTTGCCATAAACGCAATAGAATTTTTACTGGGGTCATGTTTATTCAATGTAATGTAACAGCCAACAACAGTCCCTTCGGACCATGCTGCATTAATATTTTTGTTACCACCACCTGCCCAATATTTCTTTCGTTCTCCGTCAATAGCCCATGATCTACATAATTTATCGTCGCCCAGCCCTTCGTTATTATTCTTGGTTGCAAACAATTCAACATCGTACCATCCTAATTGTACATACAACTTACCGGGTACTTTGCACAATATTTCAAATTCATAATAATAACTTCCATGCACTAGATTCACATTATTTAGACTGTATGTAAAAAAGTTTTGTTGCACATTTCCTTCAACAAGACAAATGTGATTGTTGGAAGTATCCATGGATGAACTAATACTAATGGCACCATCTGCATAATGTGGATTGATTTGTCTCATGTCATAACCATTCAATCTGCTTTCTTCTTCTTGATCGTTTTCTTTCCCTTCCTCACCCGTAGCACGATTCGTTTTTTCTTCACCACGATTTGTTTTTTCTTCACCTCGATTAGTCGCAAGACTAGAACCGATAACGGATCCGATTGGGCCATTGTTAGGTGATCCAAAATTTAATCGTGTCGGTATTGGCACTTTCACTTTAATACGAAATTTACCACCATTGCAGGTAACAGCGGGCATAACACAATCACCCGTTCTTAATCCGACCATGTTTACTACAGCTCGGTGAACAGAATCACCCGTCGCAAAACTTAGTTCTTTCTTGTCCATATCGATGCATATTTGAATGGATTGACCATTTTCCCATCGAAGTGGAAAAACAGAATTCAAATTGTTGTTTGTTGCAAAACCATTGCCCGTGATTGCACTACCACTGTGCCAATATTTTTTTCTTATTCCATCTATAGCCCATGAATAAGAACAATCACCAACACCTCGACTAGTATTTGTTGGGTGAAATTTATTAACAACAGCAACTCCAAATTGTGGTGCGGTCATTCGGTTTGTATCGAGCAATGTAATTTCATAATACCATTTTCCAGTTGATTTAGCAATAGATGGACACGTCCACGTATGAAATCTTTGGTGTTGATAATCAAAAATAGTACCACCACTACGTTCTTTTTTTCTTTCTTGAGAGACAAAACCACTGTTTGCAAATTCCCAATAGATATCACCACCACTTATATCAGCGCGAACTCTTGGTTGACACGAAAAACAAATGTCAGCGCGATGCACACTACAATACCATCTTTGTCCAAATTTATGACTGCGACATCGATCACAAATATATCGATTATAAGCACCCGAAGAGATTGACATTGGTGTTCTACAACCAGACGTTGGGCACGGTGAAGTACCAAGTGCCCAAGGAATAGTAGAAGAGGAAGAGGTGGCAGAGGTGGCAGAGGTGGCAGCAGCACTTAGACTGCGTGCAAGTCTTCTTGGTGTAGCAGCCGGTGTGGCTGCTGGTGCAGCTGCCGGTGTGGTTGCTGTTGGTACTGGACCGTCCCACCCCAACATAGCAAGAGCTTGTGCTTCAGTCAGTAATCCTTCTGTTATCATAGCTCTTAAATCAGCAGTAATTTCAGGCGGGACCGCTGCAGGTGTTTCTGCAACTGCAGCAGTTCTGCTGGAAGAACTGCTCATTGAATTGGTACTCCGCATAGAGTCCATCGAAGACGATCTTGACATGTCAGATTCTGATTGCGACGCAGCTGATTGCGACGCAGCTGATTGCGATACGGCGCGAGTAAGAACAGGCACATCTTCGTACCGTACTACATCGTCCGGATCAAAAGCTATACCATCTACAACAGGCATATCTAGAACACTGCCATCACCCAAATAATGTGTCCGATCCAATCGATCACCAACTAATACACATAAATGTCGAAACAACGAAGACAATAATCCTGCTGCTTCTCGACTAGCATCGACATCAATACTGGTTGATGATATTGAAGTCACAGTGCCAATCATTTTTTTAGCAGCACCAATCAAATAATGATCTTTGCTATTACTTCTTTGCCCTCTGTCTCCAGTGGCAACTGAATTTTGTTGTCTTAACATGGACAACCAAGTTTGAATTGGTAAGATTTGATCGGCCAGATCTGAAGTACTTAATACAGCAGAAGGTTTTGGCAACATTGATGCAACACCACCTGTTCTTCTCAAACGATGCAGTGCTAAGATCATCATCATATGTCTACCGTCGGAAGTATCAAACGAATTTTCATCGCGGTATTCTTCAAAGACATTCGCTACCATAGCAACACGTTCTAAACTAGTTGGGTATAGAACTTCATAACCAGCATCTAAACACCCCGCACTAGCATGACGATTGCAGGTGTCAACATATGGATTTGTCAAATAACTTGTTAATGTTTCTCTCAATTTAATTAATACAGTCGTGTTGACGGTTGTTGAATTTAATATTGTGTTTGATTTAGAAAAACGTCTCAGGGAACATCCTAGTATGAACAACAACGAATGACCAATATTAACATATCGTGTAAGTGTGATCTTCTTTTTTTGATTGTTTTTACATTGTTCAGCACACATAATTAATAATGAATGCAATCGTGTTATTGTTTCGGAATGGAATTCTAATGAATATTTTCTTTCTAAAATAGAATCTTCATCCATTGTATGAACACAGGACATGCTTGATATATGTTTCAATAATATGTGTACGATATCAAGACCTGTTTTTGATTTTGAAAATTTATCCGATAAATTTTTATGAACAGAATCGTAATGTTCTTCACCTGTGATTAAATAAAACAAAGAGAAAATGAAGGAAACATGCAAAACAAAAAAAACAGAACCGAAAAAAAGCAGGTGCAACAAAAAAAATATTGATTGAGTACAAGTACAAAGTATCAACAACCATTTTCGATATTGCAACATGTTTTCAACTTCTTACGTATTTGATTCAATCCAAATTTTATACACGACTCATCAAACGCGGTTAAACAGGAACTTAAACCTTTTTTTTCTTGACTGAGATAATGTTTATGAACGGACACCAATCGATCACGATGTGCTTTCATTTGTGCTGTTGATGATGATGATAATCTTTCAACCAACCAATAACAAAACGGTGCTTTCACGTCCATAAACTGCTCCATATTGATTTTCATTGCATCCGCTTCCAACAAACATTCACACAAACACAACAAAGATCCCAACGATCCGGAACGTACTGTTATCGCAGTTTGACACCGAAGCGCAGCAATTATATGCAGATCTGTAATGTTGCTATTGCTATTTGATTTTGTTGGAGTAGAGCCGGTAGAGCCTCTGCTTTCGGCCCAACTATTATCGGAAGAGGGTCGAACATCCATGTTTTGATTTTGCGTTGCAATTTCATGTTGTCTTTTAGCATGGACTATTGAATGAAGCCAAGTATTTAAATCTTGAATTGTTTTTCTTCGATCACGTGGTACAGGCAATACTGAATCATTTGAACAGGAACATACTTCTACTGAACTTAATGCGACTTGTTTTTGATCTTTCATATACAATTCTAAGCGCATTTGTGAAGCAGTACGTCCACCATCCGGCAAATCAAATACATATTCCACCACACCATGGCTTAATCGAATTTTAGTAGCTGAGATATCTTCTAACCGCACAATATTACTGTTTGATGTACCTGTTGTACAAAAACAATGTTGTAGAAAAAAGAAGAAGGTTTAGTACTATTGTTTGCAATGGCATGACACTGCAAACAAACAAGCAAAAAAAAGTTGACAGATCAATACGCAACCAACACGCGACCAACACGCGACCAACAAGCAACCAACAAGCAACCAACACGCAACCAACACGCAACCAATTACATGAGCAAGAACAAGAAACAACATTACCTAAACATAAATGAATTACTAATGGTTGGTCAATTTTTTGAGAGTTCACTTCATCGTATTTAAGCAACGTGGGATGTGACGTATTTAAACAGCGTACACGTACGATGGAGACTGGCACAGGAGTATCAACATCAAAACTAACTTCCCAAGTGACTTTGTTATTGTTAGTTCGTTCGGTAACACTTGACACCCATGCTGTACCAATGTCCTGAAAAACTGGTGATGATCTTTCTGTACCTCGTGCAGTACCAGTTACACTTCTTGTCGTGGATGCTACGACATTGACCGGTAAATTGGGTGGGCGAGAGGGTGGTGGTGACCATTCATCGAAATAACATTTTTCAGAGGGATCAAACAATTCTTCAATCGCATCAAGAAGGCCATTCAATTCACCACTTTGTATGTTGGATCCATTTTTAGTACAGGCCAACAAAGAAGATAGAAAAAACATGCCCAATTCAGTCGAAGGTTGATACTCTACTTCTTGCCCTTTCACAGCTTGACGTTGTGCATTTTGCTGTGTGTTTTGTTCTTTTTTACTTGCAAGTTTTCGTTCGACTCGTACCGCATCATTTAATTTATGTGTGACTAGTAATCTTGTTGCAATTGTGCGACTGATTTTTGTTTGTTCGTCACTTGCGACAACAAAACTTTGTAAACTTTCAACTAGTCGAGCAATGGATTGAGGTTTGACGGCACCCAGAGTCGAAGTGTTGCCATCTTCCAATACGCCCGCACTAGTCACGGTCCAGAAATCAAGTGCAATGTCACGATTTTCTTCTGCCTGTTGGCGGGTTGGAGCACCAGGGGGTAAGTGCAACTCACTCAATTGGTCGACTTGAGAAAGTAAATCCAATCTTGCAACTAACGTTTGCACGAGCTCTTCGTCGTACAGACCCGCCGAATCCAGAACAGCACCGTATTCTGTCGAAGGCGCCCATGTGTTGGTATCTTCCGGATCCGTTGTCGGTTTGGCCGATGCCGTGGCTTGGGTGTTCCCCATGTTGGTATGGTTGACGGATCTGCTGTTGCAGCAATAATGCCAACTGTGTCGTAGATTTCTGCGGTGTGGTAACGAGGATGGAGGGACAGGAGAAGAGGCACGAAGATTTTTTATGATGAGGGGCAGTTCTTAGGGGGCCAAACCAAAAAGTGGCCAAGACTCCTTCGAGGTATTTTGAGCCACACGGCAGAAAAAGTGCGCTCTTTCAAGGCCTTTCTTAACCGCAACCTGTCTGCTTCCATCACCAACAGAAGTTGGCAGATTCTTCCGAAACGAACATGAGCAGCAGTGACGACGAAGATTGGGGCGAGTTTGCGACGGATCCTCCTGTTGTTGCCAACCAGACGAACGATGGTCCCCTCCAACAACACAGTTTTGGAGAATTTACGACCACGTCAAGTGACGACATTACAAATAATAATGCAGAGAAACAAGTGAAAGGCGAGGGCGAAAGAAACGAAGAAGAGGTAGAAGAATGGGGTGAGTTTGATGTTTCAACTATCGAAGACAACACAGCAAACATAAATGTGGCGAAGCCCATCGAAGAAGAAAACCCACCCAGTGCACAAACCACCTCAACGGGCGAAGTGCCACCACCCATTGAAACAGACTCGAATCAGACGGCAGTGGTACAAGATGCAGTAGAACCGCAAGAAGACGACAACGAAGGAGAAATCAAAATAGATTATGCCAAAGCAGACCCAAACGAACAAATGCAACCAATGACTTTTGAAGCCCCCGTTCAAGCATGGTGGAGTGAAGGTCATGTACCACCCATGGATGAAAGTGACAACCAAGACACAGATCTTGCACCCAGTGTAACAGGTGTTGCAAACACTGAGTGCACCGAGGACAATGAAAACGAAGAACAGGTCGATGCAACGGCAATTGACGATCCTTTTGCAAGTTTGACCGTGGCAACACCTGTTGCACTCAGTTCATCAACAGCACCAACAGCACCAACAGCACCAACAGCACCAACAGCACCAACAGCACCAACAGCACCAACAGCACCAACAGCACCAACAGCT
>Ga0115005_10002193_pt1 | contig 15620 bp, 13 predicted proteins | sample ArcOceMetagenome_FD_87163 | JGI IMG/M metagenome (GOLD analysis project Ga0115005, IMG submission 87163) | Marine eukaryotic phytoplankton communities from Arctic Ocean - Arctic Ocean - Greenland ARC118M Metagenome | ecosystem: Environmental > Aquatic > Marine > Oceanic | place: Arctic Ocean... | reverse complement strand
TGCTAGCTAGCTAGCTGTCTGTGCGTGGAACAGCAGATCTGGCTCGATATAAAAAATGTGCTCTACATACATAAGCCCCAAGGCCATATAATCCGACAGGGATAACCTTGTGCACACGGTAAAGTTGGAAGCAACAAAAATATTCTTGGGGTGGTTGCAGACACTATGTATGGCCTAAAAATGGACAGTTTTAAAATAAATTAAATGGACTCAACCTCTAATTCTTTCAACGTCTTCAAAATTTGGGCCGCCCCCTACCTGTACATGATTTCACTCACATGTGGGGACTTCCTTGAGGACTCAACGTCTGTCTTCAGATAAAATTTGGATGAACCGTTCTCGTTCACATCAATGAAGTCGTCGGCAAATAATTGAACATGTCTTCACCTAATACACTACTATTCCATCGCGAAGCTGGGGAGCGCCCCAAGAGCGCTAATTTTCTGAAGTTCATCGAAGGGAAACAGGCGTCCAGATATTCAAGAAGGTGTAATGTTGAGAAAGATCTTGAGAGTAGATCTGAGCCGAGAGTACCAATTGCAGAGGATGAATCTTCTCTCGACCCTTCCATTTCCGAACTTGCATTGTCAAAATTAGTGAAGCCCATTACTCATCAGGACAGAAAATTATTTACGTTGAGCCTTGCCCGTTTGCAAAACACCGAAAGTAGACAAGACAAAACGTTGGGGTCTGTAGATAGAAATGACAAGTGCTCAACTCACACTACTACGAGTAGAGACCTTCCCGAAGAAGATCATGACCGATCATCACGCAATCAACCCTCGGACTCCAATAACCGAAAACAAAGTATCTCGCAACGCTTGGCGAAAGCCGAGCGATATACTGCATTCAAGGAACGCCATGCTCCTAAATCCGTGAAATACACAACAGCCTCCGATCAAGATACAAAGGAGCAAGGAGACAATCCTATCAGGAAGTTGAAACCTGCAAAAACAGTCAAGATTTCAGAAAGGTTGAAGAAAGCTACGGAATATGCAGAGTTCGTAAATGAAACTGTTGCCACTTACAAAGCGAAGCCGGAAACAGGAAATAGGTACAAAAAGGAAACTGAAGCTATGGCAGACTGCGCACTTTCATCGGACCCAAAAACCAAATATAAAATTCTGCTCGTAAGAAGAGACCCGTCCAATACATCAGAAGTCGAACTCGTATTGAGTAAGGAAGGATTAAACACTTCCAATATAGGACTCATTTTGGGTAAGGAAGGATCAAGAATTTTCAACATCAATGGAGAGGAAAGAAATGAGCCAAGCGACTTGAATACAATCTAAAAGGCACCTAGTGGTGATGGTTCTTATTTATCCTCCTGATGTATGCCCCTTCAGTACAGCATTCTTTGCAGCATATCAACCCAATCACATGTTTCTGTTCCTCCCGCAGTCTTGCAGGGTTATTATCTAATGTATTTCCCCACTTGGTATTAAAAAATAAAGATTCTATTCCATTAATTAATAAACATTTCGATTATTTTTAAAAGTAACTTTTCAGCAGCTTTATTCTTCACTTCAGCCATCATCTGTACAAAAGCATCTCTTCTTCACTTTGATCGTCCCTGGGATCGGTGATAACACTCTACAAATCTGTATATTTACATTTATTTAATAAAATAAAAAAAGTGTTACCAGTTTTTAACGACGTTGATTCATCCGATCCACGACTTATTAGAGATCACAGTGGGACTTACCCCAAACCGTTGGGGGTGTGCGAGGAGAATATTATGGTCTAATATTGGACAAATGAATTTGTTTTTAGCTTCTCTACTCTTCTCGTAAGCTAAAATCTTATGAAATCATTGAAGTTTGTCCAAAATTTAATGTACTCAACGCTCAATATAGACTCAACGACTGTCAAAGAAAAATTCTGGATTTTGAGGGCGTTCTTATTTCAAGTCGTTTAGATTTCATTGACAATCTATTTCATCAACACAATCTACAAGTACTCGTACACACAAAATGGCTCCACCTAATACACTTCTATTCCATCGTGAAGCTTGGGAGCGCCCCAAAAGCGAAAAGTTTCTAAAGTTCATTGAAGAAAAGAAGGCGTCAAGAAGGTGTGATTTTGAGAATGATCGTGAAAGTAAAACCTCGACAACTCGTACAGTACCACTTATAGACGATGCAACTTCTCTCGACCCTACCATCTCCGAACTTACATTGTCAAAACTAATTAAGCCCATTACTCATCAGGATAGAAAATTATTCATGACAAAGCTTGCACATAAACAGGAAGATCCTTATCGGGATAGCACCGAAAGTAGACAAGACAAGAACACTTTGGGGTCTGTTAATAGAATTGACAAATGCTCAACTCACACTACACATACGTGTACTACGAGTAGAGATCATTCTCCCGACAATGATCATGACAGATCATCGCGCTGTCATCTTTTTGATTCCAATCACCGGAAACAAAGTATCTCGCAACGCTTGGCGAAAGCCGAGAGATATACTAAATTCAAGGAACGCCATACTTCTAAATCCGTGAAAGACACAACGGCCTTCGACAAGGATACAAAGGAGCAAGGGGAAAAAAACAACACTTCACAACAATCGAAGATTTCAGATAGGTTGAAGAAAGCTATGGAAAAGTTGCCTCAGCCTACTGGCGAAAAGGAAACGGAAGTTATGGCGGACTGCACACCATTGTCAAAAGATAGCTCGGATAACTCATCAGAAAAAGAAACCCACCCAACGCAGCATAAGTCAAACTCTGCATTGACTAACAATTCAGAATCGTCAATATCAAAGAAGACAAAAGAATTTCAAAAGGATTGCAATGCATTCGAAGAAGCATTGGATACCGAATCACGTGAACCCAATGCATTCGAAGAAGCATCTGATACCGAATCACGTGAACCAATAGACTATATGTATGAAGAAGCAAACTTGGATACTTACTCGTACTCATCCAACTCTTTTATGCAGGAACCACAATTTACCCTAGAGGATTTGAGTGTGCTCGAAGAAGCGTCTGATACCGAATTACTTGAATCAATATTCCCGTCTGAAGAAGCAAGTTTGAATACTTACCCAACCAATTTTTCATTAGCGAAGAAAATACAAGTGTACGATAAAGAAAACACCGAAGAAATTGAAGCCAAACTCCAACGTTTTTCAGAAATAAAAATAGATACAAGTCATGAACTTGCAACAGCTGTAATGGAGACGGAAATGCGAATCAACATCGAGTCCAATATTGCGGTCGAAACGCTCCCAACTGCAAGAGCAACATCGGAGACAGAAAAGCGAATCGACATCGAGCCCACTGTCGCATTTAAATCACGCCAAACAAGAGATTCCCAATGGAGACTGACACCTGCCCTAAAAATGTTGTCATCGATACTTATCGGTGCAGATCTTCCTGCTGGGGAAGGAAAGAGACGACAGCAACCAGATTTTCCTGTAGCACCAGTTTCCTCCTTGGAAATTGATGTCAGCGATCAGAACGACGAGTGCAGCTTATTAACTACAGATATGAAGTCTCATTTTAGCATGGTAGAAGAACTAGAATAAGCAACATTAGACTAGAGTAAATAGGAAATCGTAGTCACCTACAGTGTACATTATATCGGGGAATAATACAAACAGCTAATAGTTTAATTTATAAAGTCATAACACACTGCAAACATGTGTGATACATGAAAAATGAGACGTGATGAGAGTAAGGACTTTGGAGTAATTTCCAACTAAACTGTTCACTTTCCACTTACGACCACATACTGCTGTATCAGGTACCCGTACTGTACCAAGTACACTACCAAGACTGTAAGTGGTATGTATTGATAGACCCTACCAAGTTTGAACTAATTTTTTTATAGCCGTTATTTTTTACGTTTGCAAAAATGAGTTTTCGTTTTTCCTGTTGAGGCACTCGCTCGCGCCGCGGCGGCTAGCTCACGGCACTCGGCACTCACTCGGCACTCTTCGTCTTGTATACTAACTGGTCACATACTTCACAGAACATCACCCTACCCTCATTGCAGAGGACTTTCTACCTCAATTCATGCAGAGCAACGGCATCAGAACGAATTATTCAAACATGGATCCATCGGGGGGGGCTGAGGTTTGGAAACCGTCCTCATCAACAATCAATATCGCACTAGTTACCGCTCAAGTTATTTTCGGAGTATCTGCCGTCGTTGGTGCCATCGGTCTTCCCTCTTTCCATCCATTAACATTCGCTCTGATACGCGAAGCCTGTGCGACAATAGTGTTATTAACAGCCGCTCACTTCGTTTCGTTGAGGGCCGGAAGAGAAAATGGTGTGTTTTCAGGCTCATTCCAAGAGGATTTGCCGAAGTTTGTCATTTCTGGGATTGGAATTTTCGGGAGTCAAGCTTTTTATATTATTGGAATCAAGCTATCCAGCGCTGTGGCTGCCAGTGTATGGCAACCTACCCAGCCTATATTAACTGCGGCAGTATCCATGATTCTTGGAATGGAACCATTCTCTTTCGAAAGATGTGTTGGTATCCTTGTTGCATTTTTTGGTTGTGCAATCATGGTTCTGGGAGGAGGCGGCTCGGCAGGTGAAGCAATCGGTGGTGAAGGAGGGGACAATGGAGCTTTTTCGCAGCTCATGGGTCAATTTTCCTTTTTCCTCAATTGCTGTGGAGCTTCTTTGTATGTTTTGTCATCAAAGACAATTATCAAAACTGGTCGATACGAATCAGTCGCTGTTACCGGTTGGAGTTATGCAGTTGCTTCCGTTCTTATGTTGGTGTTTGCAATTCTATTGAGTTTCAGTGAGGGTATTTCTCGATTTTTATGTTCCGACTGTAGTGAAGATATCTGGCACGTTCCAAAGAGCGCAATTCCTGCGATGGTTTTCTTTATTTTCTTCACTTCGAGCATTAGTTATGGACTCATTACATGGGCAAACAAACACGCTTCAGGAACGATGGTCATTGGCTATTCTGTATTACAACCTGTTGCAAGTGCAGTTGTAATTCAGTTGCTTGTATCTATGGGATTATATGAGGGATGCAAAGCAGTTCATAGATTCCTAGAAGATGCTTCAGATGAAGAGGTCATGAAAGCATGTCTGGAGCTTCCAGATAAATTTACATTCATTGGAGGTATAGGAGTATTTTGTGGACTAATGGCCGTAATTTATACTGAGCCAAAGGCGGAAAAAGAGGTGGAAAATATTACAGTCGGCTATGAAGAAGATGAACACTTATTGGAGCTTACTGAACTGGACGGATTTGAGGGATACTCAGATGACGAGTCTTAAAAAACAAACGCCTTGAATAAATCCTGTATTGCTTGTCAAATTAATCTGTTTCGATTAATTGACGCATGCACTACGGAAAGATTTTCAACAAAGACCATCTTATGAAAGTTTATATGAAAATAAGGGGACTGTGTGAACAGACCCCCGTCTAGAAAATCCCATAAATTAGAATATTTCTGAAAGGACGTATCATAGGTACAAAGCAAATCAACCTTTATCCTTTGAGAAATAACGTATTCAACAAAGAGTCCCTATATTTGTTTATTTTTAAAGTATCCTATCATCCCCTGAATCTAGCTCCTCATCTGCGTCATCAAACTGCCCTGCCACTGCATATTCTGGTGGAACAAATAAAACATTATCCAACTTCTCCAACATTTTCTGTCGTTCTGCTGATAATGCACCTCCCCTTTCTTCATTCTGCAAACTCTCTGCTGTTATCATTTGGCTCGGATCGATTCTGCAAATCATGCCGTCGCCGTCGTCATCACCTTCCTCTTCCCCATAAGCATTCGCCATCATACCCAGCATAGCAGCCAGCCCGCCACCACCTCCCGAGCCAAAACCATTCTCATCCTCATCTTCGACCGGATTCAGATGCATCAATTTACTCAACGAATCAAACAATTCCTGACAAGAAACCTGGCTATCTCCATCCTCCAATATTGGTTCAATCGTAATCTCCTTGGAACAGGCCATCACATTTTCATCATCACCGTCGGTCGATTGAACATGCATATCTCCGTGTACTTCCACCTCTTCACTCAATTGACAATACAAAGACCGTGTAGGTTCGCTCATGAGAGCATGGAGGGATATACAGTATGCATTCATGGAGATATCGTAATTTGCCTGTGCTTCATCGTGGGCAACGATGAAAACACGTTTGGTGGTGATAAATATTTGGCTTTTTACATGCAAAGAGGGAGAAAGTAAGAACGGTAGCGTGATGGTTATGGAAGTTGAGTTCAGGTGATGGAGAAGTTGTTCCTTTTCATTTTCTTCTTCGTCAACTAGCGGTTGTATTTCGAGTTGCTGGGTTTGGAAGGATCGCAAAGCCTGCAAGGCGGCGTCTGATCCATGGGAAATATGGGCTTTGCCGTCGTCAGGCCGAAGCGCCGGGAAGAGGTTTTCAATAGAAGAAGTATCCGGCATAGCTTTAGTAAAGTTCAGGATAAAGATCTCCTGGATGCCTAGCTGAAATTGATTTCGTACGGTATTGAGGTAATGCTGATGTGACCTTGAGATGATGCGATGAACGCTGTTTTTTTCTGCTGCTTGCTTGGCCGCTTGCGACTTGGAATGAATGCTTCCGTCGTCCGTTTTCTTGAACGTCATGCGGAGAAACGTCTGTCCGTCGTTTTTGCAAAAAAAGAGAGAAGGATCGCTCACAATTTCTGAAATACTGAAGGAATGTTAGAAGTCGACTTGAAACGCTTTCATTTTCTTTCTTTTAAAAATAAAAAATAGGTCTATAAGATAAAATTTACTCCATACTTTCAACTTCATCAATTGAATCAATCGCATATTATCAATTCTATTCTTTCCATTGATCATCGTCGACTACGGTAGTTTTTTTGTCACTTTCCACATCCACTACATCTTTAGCATTTGCGCTGTCTTCAAAGTCTTTGATAATGATTGGCTGCGTAGTATTGCCCAACTCCTGTAGAAGATCAGGTCTAGTAGCCATGGTCTCTCCCTCCCCAAGCTTCTCTTCAAATTCCTCCCACAAGCCTGGACGAAGGCGTTTGGTATCGACTTCTAGCTGCGCGGCAGCCAGCCTTGGGAACAATGAATGCAGCTGTAACAAATGTCAATCCCGCAAAGCCAAACACCAACGCAGTGATGACTACGAAAAATGTTCATACACCCTCTAATGCCGCGGTAGCTCTTGCAACAGCAGCTGCATCATCACTTAAGAGTATAGAAGTAGATGTTGATAGATTATTAGGAAACATATTCATATTTAATGGCTTTGAATGCGTGTGTCCAGTGAAATCTCCAGTGACGACTGCTGGAGATGAAGATGCTCGATTGATGTTGATAAAAGCCTTCGGTTGCATGAACGCAAGCACATTGTTTGAACCTGCGACAGGCAGAGTAGTGCAAGATTTCTGAAAGAATTGAAGAATACCATTGTGATTGAAACTGGAGGCGACCGTTTTGAAGTAAACGTCGACGCCCCCCCCTCAATCAATCAATGAAGATTTCTTTGAATTCCTGGAATGAATCATCGGAACATCTCTACTGTAATGCAGGTACGAGTAATGCTCCTCAGCGAACTTCTTGTACTTTGAACTTGATGAACGTTTCGGTTCAGATATATTCACAAAATATCTTTTATTAATTACTTTGATATTGTCTCATAATCCGAAAACACACACAGTCTCGCAGGCGTCGGAGTAAAAAGTCGAATCTCTCTCTACTGGTACAAACAAAAGTATTCATGGTCCCATTCAAAATCTTGTGATCCAATAATCGGCATCTCTCAAAGTTTTACGAAGCTGTCCTCAGTTTTCTTCTGAATCTTCCTGTCAGCCTTGAACAAAAACCTCAAAATATCACAATCCAATTCCTCATTTGCGCTTGCATTCGCGAATACTCCATCAGTCAACCCTTCCGGAGCCAATCTTACCAAAGTATCAACCACATCTAGAGGAACAGCATCCCACTCAATTGAAACAGCATCCTCGAGTGGGTAGCATTCATCGTGCACAATGGCTTCTTCAGGATGAGTAACTAGGCGTTTCCTTACAGCTTCCCAATCGGGCTCAATTTCACTTTCACAGTAATCATCATCGTACTTACAAGGTGGAAAACCCATGAGTTGTACAAGCTCAGTTCTTTTACCAGTGAAATGGGAATCCACATCAGATGCGCGTAGAACGCGCAAGACTTCTGGGCGAGTATTAGGGTTTCCATCGGCAATGGCGAAGGTGCGAGATGACAAGGCCTTGGGGAAAGCCCGTAGGAGACGGATCGCAACGTCTAATGGCACAGGATCATTCTCTATCCAGAGAGCATCATCAAGAGGATGGTCTTCGCCTTCAAGGTAGGAAGCTTCGGCAGGGTTGGAGATTAATAGTTCTAGAATCTCATCCCAGTTTGGCGTGATCGTTTCTTGGTCGTATTCATCATCATCCCTTGAAGCGGGATATCCCATGAGACGAAGAATTTCTGGGCGCAGTGGTGCTTCACTACCATCAAATTCTTTGGATTGCTTCTCTAGTTTTTCAGTTGTCATCTTGCCCAAGGTGCTTTCGTCTTTCGGTGATTTTTCGGTACGCGTAGCTACAAGTACGGCTGTTTGGATTTCTGGTTCTTTATCTTCATCCATGATCTATGATTAATCTATGATCTGATGTTTTATGTGTGCGTTGTTCGTTGTGCTTCCTTATTATTGGTTGTTCTTATTTTGGTTGTTTCTTTGATGTTGTCTTGTAAATTCAACGCTTCTTGTTCCCACTTGTTCTGTACGATAAATAGCTTTCTCCACTAAGTAAAATAGTCTCACATATTTGAAATCAGGATACACATACACATAATACCAACACAGACATTCGAACTTCGACTAACTTCAAACTTCGAATTTCGCATTCGCAAAAACCAACAAAAGTATGTACGAGTACGAGTACCATACCCCGGTACCGGGTACTGTGGTAAGGTAATACATGCTGGAAGTACTTGTAGTAAATACATTTACATCACGTTCAATAATTTCCTGATTAATATTGATGAGATCATGGTTCGGGCTGCCACATCATTAAAGTCTAGGAACTGGAATTCCAAGAGGAAAGGATCAAAAGGGATAATTGTCATGATATCCATCGTCATTGGTTTATTATTAACCTTGATGTTCCTACTTCTCTTCAATGTGAATGTGTCGTCCGATAATGCATTATCTACTCCAAATGTAGAAAAATTCCTGCATGCATCATCAGCCTTGACCCTAGAAAACGAACAAAGGTTCACAAGCACAATAAAAGATTGTAAGAGAGTCGCCAAGTGTAAGCAACATCTACCCAACGAAGAGCATCCCAATCTCCAGCGCGTCGCTTTTATCTCGACTGGAAAAGGGCCACCCGAAAAACTTTACGAGATATTCAAGCAAGCAATTTTGATTTATTATGGAAATGATCAACAAATGATGGACAAGGAAATAGAATTGGTCAACACCCAACATGTGCCTCCATACGGTTATGGAAAGTCGCATGGTTGGACAAAAATAATTCGAATTATGCACTCTCCGCTCCTAATTGAAACAATCGAGTCTTTACAGTCAAGCGATGAAACGCTTTCTCTCGAGGATATTGTACACAGTCCGTCTCTCATCATATCGCAGGGAATGAGGCAGGTGATTCGTTTTCATTGCAGAATATCTCATGTTGCAGCACATACCTTCATGTATAATTTAGATTTATCATCCGATCAATTTCGCAATCAAGTGTCAAAAGCAATAGCATACGTCACAGCAGAGCCTGGACATCATCCCAAGGGCTCAGACTTTCGGCATATTGATCGCATGGAAAATGTGGATGCCTATTTGGATAAGACTTTATCAGCACCACTATCCAATACAGCTATGCAATTGAATAATATTGTAAGCGATAAAGAATTGAAACAGTTGGAGCAAGTTTTGACAGATGAATTGGATTCAACAGATAACCTGAGTAAGTGGCCTTGCAAAAGTCTCTGGGATTTGGATGGATTGGAAAAGGATGGTAGTGACATTGTGAGCAAGAATGCGAAGAGATTGTCTCCTGATTGCAATGCACCGTACACATCGTGTTTCGTAAAAAGAGATCTGTGCGAAATGAAAGGTGATGCACTATGTGGCTAATTCAATAAACTTCTTTCATATTTGTGTAGTTCTCCCAAACATCTTGTAGAGTACTACGAGTAGAGTAGCAAGAAGAAGCTTATTTTGTGTCATTATATTAATATTCCTTGCTCAACATTCAGATAACGCCCATTTCTTCCAGTTGCAGTTGACACCCGTTCTAATTATGACCTATCTAACTCGGCGAACTCTCATGATACTTTAAAAGCCTGACAGTATTGCTATCCACTTTGCAAGTGTGTTTGATTCTTTTGCAGCAGAATTCTTGGCATCGATATCTTCCTCCAGCCCTAAAGCCTTCGTTGGTTCAAGCAAACAATCCAAAACTCTACTAGGAACATGAATTGCACCGCCACGGATATCTGTGACCAACTCCAAGACTTTCTTTCTCCTCACGAGCATGAAATTAATTATCAATCTTGCACAAATTACTCTTTTCGCCACGGAGAAGATGCTCGGACGTGAAGTTACTGGAGCAACCGAAAAGTCAACGAATGCCCTGATACCATCAAACACCAAAATAAGGCACGTTCCAACCTCAAAACCCAATGAAATCCGACCAACCAACTTGGCAAGTAGTATTTGTCTCTGCACCGCATCTGCACTCCGCCATATCTTTGGTGTGAGCAGTAAACTCATGATGGCATCCACCATGCCCTTACCGGCCTTCAATATAGCCGGGCTCGCGTCTGCCGACTTGGAAAGATAATAGAGTACCAACACATCAGAAATGACCCAGGCAGTTGATACAAGTTCCCGTACAAGAATTGGGACCATTATACACGTGAAACAAAGCGGCCTCCATTTATCGTCTTGCAGCCACCATGGAAAAGGTTTCGTATTACTGTTTGCTGCAATTTTAGTGGCTGTTGCAGCGGCTACCTTTGCTGCACCCGCAGTAGCAGAAACAGCACCATTCATCCACACAATAAGCAAAGAACAATAAAACAAATACTGCGCAACTGGATCCAACGCCAAAGCCTCTATCCTCCTCCTCGTCTGCCTCCAGCCAATATCGGGAATACTATCTGCACTCATTGTCGCAACGGCCAAAAATCCACTCAAATGCTTTGCTAAAGCACAAATCAATGTTCTTTGCATCAATCTAACTTTCAAGGCAAGGTTGGTGGATGGGGTAAGATACGTCCCAATCCCAAACAGAACTGCAAACAGTGATGTGAGTGATTGGACACCGTGTGCTCCTCCATGTGATTTAAGGAAATAGTTGGCAATCACTGCGTTTGCGGGTGGTTCGACTCCACCTCCTTCATCCATGTGGGACTGAGCTTCTTGTTGGTCTGATGTTCCAATGGCATAAGAAATGGATGTGAACATTGTACGGCCGCTAGCATTATTTCTAGGATGAGTCAAATCGTCTTGAAGAAGCTCGGACGATCGAGCACTGTAATGGAGAAAAAAATATGGAATATGCATCTCAGCATTCTTGGAAATTCTTGTTGTCATCATATTTGTACGTTGTAAAAGTCAGTCTTACCGAATGGCATCTCCCATCATTTTGGCAGGATCATCACTGATCGCTTGACTGATTTCACCACTGCTCTTCTTCTTCCTACTTCTAGATTTAGTGCCCTTTCGTTTCTTTCTGGTTACATTTCCTCGTTTTGATGGCTGTTGATCACCTCCTCTTATAGACAGAGCACTAACGGTTTGAGATGTTCTCGTTGCTGTAGTTCGCAAATGTATTCTTGATCGATAAGAGCCTCCTGTCACTGTTGGAAGTATTGATCTCCCTGATGCCTGTGTTATCAGGAACACTAGTAGATAGGGCACTGTTATTTGATGCATTGAAGTTTCTCGTTATTCTTACTGTAGGGGAGGGTTGTTTTAAAAAGTCAAACAAGACTTTTGTGTACAATGATGTTGGAAAGTAGAGAGAGGTTTGGGTTTGAAATTAGAAATTAGATTGGTTGATGTGTTCTTGCTTGTTTCGTGTGTGTTTTTTTGCCCTTGTCGCGTTCGTGTCGTCCTTACATCAACATTGCTTTGTCCGTTCCTGCGCAAACCCTGCGCGTGCTTACATGTGGAGTGTTATTCGGTTGGGAGTCGTAAAATTGAAAATGGAATTGAATGGCATCATTTTCATGACTTGTAGTTCTGGTATGACACTGCAACTGATACTGCATTGCAAGTAAACTCGTCATTCTAGCGGTAGCGAGGAGAGACAGCCAAAAGAAAAGGTGTTTTTAAACTCGTGGCAAGTTACACGTAGTTCTAGTTTGAAGTTACACGTAGTCACCACCAGTATTTTTACCATGCGTTCGGCGGATGGTGAAAAACCACAAAAATACAGATTCGATTCAGTTCTATTAGTATATTATATCCAAACAAAAAGCTATCAGATACCGCGTTCAACGACGCACGGTTCCAAAAAAATCAATCATTCTTACAGTATTTACTACTCCCATAGTACTGAAAGCACATGTCTCTATCCAATAGAGAACTGAACAATACGAATCCCAATTCGATTCAGTCGTCCTCATCCTTGGATCTTTCCTACCGTACTGTACAATCAAACCAAAATGAAAAATCAAGGATTTGCATCATTTTGATAATGAGTACAAAGGCATTTATGCCTCTTCCAGTCAGCCTTCTGACAATCACGATTGCAGTAGCAAGCAATATGACACGCACTACAGCGATTCACCTTCGTCATGTCTTCCGCACAATAATCACACTCCAAACACTCATAAACCGTTCCATCCTCTTTGTGATAAACATGAACTTGTTCAAAGACAAGATCATCAAGATCCAGAGCCTGTTTGAGAATACCCTGGTGCTGCTTGACTGGAAATATTTCCGCAGCGAGCTTTGCAGCATTCTTGAAGAGAAATTCCATACCGGACGGACCCTGAACCATGGCATGTTCCAGCTCCGTTTTGGATAAGCGGTTTCTATAATACAAGATAATCCATGTCCGCAGCACTAGTTCACTGACATTTAGCGTTCGGCCATTGGATCGTGCCGCTCCTTCCTTCCAGTTCAGATCCGAATTGCAGAACCCAAAATACTTTGCATACAATTCCATCCATGCCTTTTCTCCATATTCCTCCTCCATCACAGCAAAATCGACAGAGAGGGGAGCATGAACATCCCCCGCATTCCCATCCAACAAAATCGCAGTATCCAAAAGTTCATAAAACTCAGAAACGATTCTTGCCACAGCGGAATATTTAGGAGCATGGCGATTATCCCCCAAAGGCACGGGGGGCGGAATGCGCTGATAGACATTTTCATCTTCCAAATTCTGATTCATTTTTTCGGCCCAGTCGCGATCCCACTGTATGCCCTTGAATTTGTTCTCAATAAATCGCGCAACGTACATGCTTCTCGATGCCGGAGGGAGGGCAGAGAGCCATAATTTCATAGACTCCTCATAGGAAGTGGGGGAGTAGCATAGCGCCTGTTCCATTTGCGTCCGACTGAATCTTCCTTGGAGGATGAGGGTGTTTATGGCTCCGTATAGTTCTCGTCCGGCGGGGTTGGTTTGGGTAAATGACAAACCGAGGATTTTCTCTGTTTGCTCTTGGGGTAGGAGATCTTGTTCTTGGGCTTTGAGGAAAGAGTTGACGATCATGGCGTGTGCCTTGTAGATGTTTGATTCGGATCCTGACATGATGGAGTTTGCTTACTGGATGCTGTGGAAAGCGAAAATTGTTGCGAATTGTGAGGTTTGGATTGATTTGCGAGCTTGTAACTTGTAACTTGTAAACGCCAGAGGCGTTGTCCGTCGCTTGCTTGCGTTTGAAAGAGATTTTTGCAAAAGCCTTTTTTCAATTTTTTTGAAATTGAATCCAAAATGGCGCGAAGAATACCGGCGCGCGCGCACAAAGCGCAAAAAGAATACAGACCGTAAACCGTAAACTGCGTAAAAGATGAGGCCACATCGATCACAGGCGAATAGCATAAGCAAGAACAAAGCAAACTACTAAAAAGTGGAAGACAACAGCCGCAACAAGTCAACTCAATAATATTCATAAGAGTTTTAAAAGTACATCAAATCCTCCCTCGAGCAAACGTTTGATTCCACAAACTCCAAAAATGAAGGAGCAACCATCATTCTCATCAGCGGGATCAGGAGCAGGATCTGATGCATCATCCGCACTGCACATTCTCCTCTCCCCAGACGGCTTCTACACTTACCTCGGCGTCCAAAAGCCAGCACCGTCCCACAACTCCCTATTACCCAACAAAGACAAAGACAACAAATCCCCCAATGACACAATCGACAAAACTGCCATTCAAAAGAATTACCGTAAACTAAGTCTTAGACTTCACCCCGACAGACCCACGGGAGACGAGGAAGCCTTTCGCGTCCTCGAGCGCGCCAAGCACGTCCTCCTCAGTGATAAATTGAGGAAACAGTATGATTTACTAGGAATAGATTTGGAAGAGGATGATCATGCGGATGAGAGTCATCAGGAGGACGAGGATGGGAATTCGGGGGAGGAGAAAAAGGAAGGGAGTGGGGTTTTGAGTCATATGGCGAGTGCGACTGTGGCTGCTTTTTTGCAAATGGCTGTTCGAACTGGTGAGTTTTAGAAGGTTCACAGTTATAGTATTAGTATGATACGGCGCATACGTGTATACTTTCAAACTAACATGGAAACGTTACATTTTACATTCCAGCAATGATGGCTGCCGCAAGCCTTTACGTCACAAGATGGAAATACACAACCATCCCAGCAATACTCTTCCTCCTCTACACAACCTTCCAAATCTACAAAGCACGCGGCCTAACAACTCCATCAGGAATGATTTCAACGTGGGACATTGCATCCCCCTTACTCATCTCATTTGGATTGTTAATCATGTATTTCGGTAGATCGGATTCGGAAGAAGGGCCATGGACTAAAACGTTTTGGATGGGTGAAGCTATGGTCATGACCATCTTTTGTCTTAATACGATCGCGTCGAGGGAGGAATCGACGCTTCGTCCTTCTTTACCGCTTAGTATGGGATTATTCGTTCTTTTTGGATTGATTGCATTGTACATTCGTGGAAAGGGGTGGAGGTACCTTGGCTGTCTTAGTATTGAGCTGGGATGTGCGTTGATTGCTGTTATAGTATTTCCAATGATGGAAATGGTGATGGAGACTTTGATGGATGAGAAATTGAAAAAGGTTGGGGAGCGAGTGAGGCTTTATAGTAAAGTTATGGAAGAGAGTTATAATGCCAAGTTTGAGGAGATGGAGAAAAAGGGTCATTCTGCGAAAGCTCGTGTTGGGGGTCCTTCTGTAAATGTTAGTGAAGAAATCGACTAAGACTAAAGATTACAGTACACGGAATCTGTTTGGTAAATGACATGGTGCGAAGTTCAAACTCGACCAGGATGCAAACAAATTCCTGTCGTAAGATGCTGAATATTTTGAATTAGATCCATGTTGCAACAATATTGCGTTTCTAAATGTTTGCATGTACGTGGTGTAGAGGTGGCGTCAATAATTTGGAGCATTGCACCTCTTGATTGCACCGCAAATCAACCGAAAGGAGGAATTAC
>Ga0115005_10002191_pt1 | contig 15631 bp, 17 predicted proteins | sample ArcOceMetagenome_FD_87163 | JGI IMG/M metagenome (GOLD analysis project Ga0115005, IMG submission 87163) | Marine eukaryotic phytoplankton communities from Arctic Ocean - Arctic Ocean - Greenland ARC118M Metagenome | ecosystem: Environmental > Aquatic > Marine > Oceanic | place: Arctic Ocean... | reverse complement strand
TCCAACAACAACACGCCACCCATCCATACCTGATCCCTTTAGAATGACCATCTCAGCTTCAAAGACGAATGCAGATTCAAGACATAGGAAGAACATTGAAATCTGAAGCCAAAGGTTCATTATTAATGATCGATCGGCACTGCTTTAGCATGCCACTCCGTCGCCAGAAAAATACGTGTACACGCACGTACGTGTAGTATCACATTTTGTTTACAATGTTGTACACTATACTCGTACAGAGTGAGATGAGGTGGTGTTTGTCATTTTGGCTACTGCAGCTGTACCGGTAGGGATACTTATTACGCATTACGCCCTTACAAATTTAAAGACCTGTGAACATCCATACACAAGAAGTTGAACTTTAAACTGATTGAAGATTTTGAAGGAACGATACGATCATACACGTAGTTCCCCGGTCTTAAAAAGTAAGCCATGCTATCAACAAAGTTTTTGGTGAGACAGAGCGTGGAGAATATTCTCAGTGTCACCACCGTCAGGCAATGCATTCAGTTGGTGACTGCTACAAGATTGACCCTGTACGAAGCCAGCATGCCACGAATGAAGTTTTAAAGGGAACTGACTATTAATAAAATTGAATTGTCTGGAATGAAGGGACAATGGTCAGAATTCAATCAAATTATTGACAATGATAGAAATAAAAAACGTTAGGGGCAACCCATGCCTCGTGGAGTATGGGTAGAATACAAAATATGACAAGGAAGTGGAATTGAGAGACGAAACTTGTGTAGCAAGACTCAGAAGAATAGAACTGACCATGAATGATATTCGAGAACAAGCTGGACGCACCGAAGTCGACAATGACAAGAGTTGGAAGAGGACGCGAAGTGAAGCCGATCTCATTCTCTATCGAGATAATCTCGATAGAGATTCTGACCTTGATAAGTTCACCAAGTTTTCTTTCTGAAATGGTATACAAGTTGATCCACTGAACAGCAACATTCTCCTAGTTCTTCCACTATGCAACTTCAATATGAATGCTTGGACCACACAAAAAGCATTTCTCGCCGTGTTGAAGGAATACTTGGATAGACTCAATTCAATGGCAACAGATGAGAGAATAAAGACACATGATTATGTTGATGTCAGCCATATCAAAGGCAATTATGAGCGTCTGTCGTTATTTGTAAAACTTGATGGTTCGACATTACTCTCGGAACCAAGAGATGAGAAGAGAGCGACACGATCCAAAACCAAGAAAGGTTTTGAATTGAGTGGGACAACCTTTCATTGCCACACGGTAAAAAGAAAGTCATGTGTGATACTAATGAGGATATACCGTAGATCTTACTGAAGAAATGTTAGAGTAATATAATCAGATCTCCGAAAAAACCTCGAAACACCCAAAAAAAGGTGCTGACTTTGAGACCTCGTAACTCAATAACAAACCATCAGATAAAGATTCCGGGCTCATTGCCATACACTCCACATAAAATATAACCATAGTGCAAATTATTAGGGAATTTTATTTTTTTCTAAGTTTGTTCCCTACAGTGCGGTGGAACCCCCATACTGCGAGATGCGCATGCCCTCGCATGCTCCAAGCGCTACAAGCTCGAGTTTGATACAAACATGTCTCGTTGGAGTGATGCACAGACAACAACAAGAACAAACCATGAGGACTGCATTAGGCATGATTGATGGCATCATGACATTCAACTAAATTCAACCTACATATCTATTCTATTCTATTCTCAGCCACTGAACCTACTGTACACGTACGTAATGGATCGAGCTGCAAATAGCAATAAAGTCAAAGCAACCATGGTACTCATAATGTTCGCATCTCCGCTCGCATCGCTTGTCCGTCTGGGATTTCTCCTCTATCAATATTTCATAGGAGTGGAAGTAGACTCCACCCGCGGAACCTCCGCAGGTATCACGAAGGATCTTTCGACAATCACGAATTCTACAATAGAAGATATTGTGGAAGCAATCCTTTCCTCCCATTTCACGTTCCCGAGTAATCCAAAACATGGAATCACTTACTCGTCAATGGCGGATATAGTGAACAGCCCGACACTTAAGATGCTCGCAGTGCACCATGACCTGCCCAAAGTTCTCCCGTGGTTTTTTATTATGTTCTTCTTTTGCTCCATAACATTCTTAATGTTGATTGTTAATCGGGCACACATGGCGCAGCATTTTAGTATATACCCCGGAGAAATAGCGGAGAGCGAACATAGAATGAGGAGATTTGCGAAAAAGGTTCGGAGATTGATTACCTGCCTTGAGAATTATCAATCGGTGAGTTTTTCCGTTGGCAAGGTAAAGAGGCAGAGAATCAATCGACGCGAGCGAGTGATTTGTGCAAATGATTTGAAGAACTTTGAACAACAACGATCAACATTGTTTATCTAATTTTTAATACTTTGCAACAAATAGGAGCTTGCGGCAGAGGACTTCATTCAATCTCGTGAGCAAAATTACGGCGGTAATTCCGAATGTGGCGCAGAAACAAAAGCACAAGAAAGAAAAATATCTATACCTAAACCAGGAGAATCAAATCTATCAGAATCAAAACACGAGACTAATGACACATGTGCGATTTGTCTTTCGAATTATGTACAGGGGCAGCAAGTTGTATGGTCATCAAATCAAGAATGTGTGCATGTATTTCATCATGGTTGTGTTGTGCAATGGATTAAGAAGCGGGCCTCGGCTGACTGTGTATGCTGTAGGCGTGCCTTTGTCGATAAAGAGATTTATGCAAATATTAAAATGAAAATGAAAGTGGAGTAACACATTCAGAGTCTGTGTACGTGGTGTAGGTAATGTCTCACTGTGATACTGTTTTGTGCAAGACATCTTAATTCATGAATTAATTAAACCATCAAGAAGGAGTGTGAATCAGTACAGTACACGTAATGGTAGGAATCTGGTAGGTGATGTTTTATTCTATGAATCAGTCCACTCTACCCAGGTATTCACTATCCATAGAACCATGCCAACATCCTATAGTTCACTTGCATCAAATCTATTTCCTCGAAAGAGCTGCAAGAACTTCAGCCCATACCCCATCCATCTTTTGGTTGGCGTTGACAGTCTTAACAATTCCATTGGGCTCATAATGCTTAAGAATTGGCACAGTCTCTCCATGGTATCCCGCCAACCTCTTCACGAGTGCAGCAGCAGTATCATCTGCACGCTGCATCAATGGCTCTCCAGTCTCGTCATCAATCATAGATTCCTTAACAGGTTTTCCGTCGCTGCCCAATTTCATTGTCTTGGGAGGAGCAAATTTAACGTGATAAGATCGTCCGCTCTTTTTGTGGATCCACCTGCCACAAATTCTCTCCTCTAAAACCTCATCTGGTACCTGTAACTCCACAACCTTTGTGACAGTTGCACCCTCCTCAGCCAACATCTTATCCAAAGCCTGCGCCTGAGCTTGTGTCCTGGGAAATCCATCAAGAATGAAACCAAACTTACAATCCTCCTCTGTGATTCTGTCACGAATGATACCGACTACGATATCATCGGAAACAAGTCCACCAGCTTTCATAACTGCCTGGGCCTTCTTACCTACTTCAGTCTGAGCTGACACAGCTGCGCGGAGCATGTCTCCGGTGGAAAGCTGAGGGATACCTAGGAGTTCTTCAACCTTTGGGCCGTGCGTGCCCTTACCGGCTCCTGGTGGTCCAAAGAGGATCTATATAAGTACAAGTGGTTTGATGTTGATTTGATGAGAATTGATGGTGGATTGGATATAGAGAAGTCGCCACTGAGAGATCTTTTAGGAAAGGAATCTTTGGTATCTACACGTGTAGTTTTGGATTTAAATCATAAACAAGAACACATGATTCGATTCGTCAACTTTGCGTCAACAGCCACTCACCATAATATTACGAGGCCAGTAGGTTACAAATTTATCCTCGACTGCCTTGATAGCCACCTCCTCAACCTTGTTAGATCCACCAAAGCATTTAGTAGTTTCGGTGGCATCGTATTGGGTCAATCCAATAGCAGCAAGTCCTCCGGCCAACAAGACGGGCATTGCGGCGTTCATGGAGCGTGGTGCTGACTTGGTTGAAGTCGAAAGACATCTTGCTCCAGTTGAGGCGATGCGGCGAGATGCGATACGTGCGGCGGTGCTAGTGAACATCATGGTGTGTTGGAATTGGGAATTGAATGAATACAAGTTCAAGTATGTTCACGTGCCCTACCTATTACCTCCTGTACAACTTCTTGTATGTACATACTCGTACTCGTAGTACCCTCCAATCCAATCTGTCCCTCGCCAATAATGATGGATGCGTGCGTGCGCGCGAGAATAATCTGTTTTGTTCGCGCCATTTCAAATTTATACAAAGTAAGTTTTTTTTGGCGAACTTTGAATTTTGCACAAACTTCTTGAAAACAGAAACCGTAACGACCGACCTCCGTCAACGTTGGTCAATCAACGTCTCTCGTAATCATTGAATTGAACGAATCAAAACAAAATGAGTGCCTATGATACCTGCCCGTCTTGGGCTCCTTCACTGTGAGTGCATGTTCCACAACTGAAGTAAGAAGAAGATTAGCTGCATGAGATTTGAGATTAGTAAACAAAATTGAAAATGGCGTTTGAAAAGTGAGACAATGGCCTTGAGACAATGAGACGTTGAGCTTCTATGAGATGATAATGTAACCAGAACTATAATCATGTGAATCATCGGCAATACGTGTGCACTTTGAACCTACACTATTGAAGGAATTATGAGCAATGGGTTGTCCTTTCCAAATGTTGTATTTGAACGATCTATACGTGCTTACATTCCACAAAATTTCTGACGTTCAACTCCACAGCGGGTTCATCGGTGCAGGACTCTGTATTATTTTGTCCAATTGGGGGGCAGCATGGGGAACATGGAAAGCTGGCGTAGGCCTGTGTTCCATGGGAGTTAACCACCCTGGAGGAATCATTAAAAATCTCGTCGCAATCATTATGGCTGGAGTCCTCGGTATTTATGGACTTATTGTTGCGATTATTATTTCTGGTGGAATTACTGAACCCCTGGAAGAAGGTAATACATATTCTCAATTCACTGGATGGGCACATCTCTCTGCTGGACTTTGTTGTGGGCTCACTTGTCTTGCGGCTGGCGGTGCAACCGGTGTCGCAGGTGAAATTGGAATCAAGGCAACTGGATTGCGTGCAGAGCTGTGTAATGCAAATAAAAGTAGATCCAGCATGGCTAGTGTTGGTGGAGGTGGAGGTGTCGATGGTGTTCTTGGTACTAGGAGGAAAAAAGTCCTCGACGAGGGCGATGCTGGAAAATTATACATTGGTAGTGTCACAATTTTGTCGTTTAGCGGTGCAATTGGATTGTATGGGTTCATCATGGCCTTGATTATTACTTCGCAGTCATCCTACACTTGTTCATACGATTAGTGGATAGTGGACAGTTGCATGTGAAACTATCCACATAACGCGTAGGGGCGGGCATTTTTTAAATCACGTCCAGTCCTCAAAGGGAGAATGTACTGTACATAAAACCATAATATAGAACAATTTTGCATTACTTGAAAACATCGAAATCAAAAGTAAGGTCCTCTGTTTATTTGAATGGTCTCTCTTAAGGATAAAAGATCATGTCCTGCCCTTCCTGGAGTCTGGAGTCAGAACAAGGTGGTCTCCCAATGATTTACATGGTATGTACTGCAAGAGATGATTGGTTAGAAAAGAAAATGTGGAATTAGTTTACGAATGATTTTGAAGGTGAAGAATGCTTGACAGGATAAATCCTCCCGGTGATTCGTGTCGTAGATTTCCTAGAAGCTTGTGAGTTGATCAAAGTCGATATTATGAGCTCGTTTACCTTTGTCATAATTGAAGCTCCGGCCTGTTTTTTTCAGCTTTCGAATCGTCCTAACATCTTCTTCTATCATCACTCCTGTTTTGAACAACTCTATTTCAATGTCATCTCGTGGGATATCGATAGCAAATGAGAAGACAAGTGAGAGTAACCAGCATTGCCGAAAATGCAGAGACCAGACGAAGGAACAAGAGCGAATGACGAATCAGTGACTGAACGTCTTCCAATATTGCTATTCGACAAGAAAAATATGGACAGGCCTTGTCTAATCCAAGATTGACACAAAATTCTTTAGAGGGGCAGCATTTCTATGCATTCCACAATTCAGGTGATAGCTCTACATGACAAGAAGTGTCACATGTCGTCTTCTGTTCTTGAGTCAATTCGCACACTTTTGTGCTCATATTCAATATTATCAGTTCCTCTACTTGAATTAAATTCATTATCAAGATTGTGATGAGAAACAAGCATTGGTGGCAGCAAAGTGTACGTCGTCCAGAACAGAGTCATTCTACAATAGTTTGATTGAAGGCTCCACAACATGCAGAGATGGTGAAGACAATGAATGCCACCGAGAGAAAAAGACAACAACTTCCATTCGTTTTGCAGAGTCAAAATTGAGAGTAATCAGTTTTCCAGAATAGATCATGATAGAAGATTGTCACCACTACAATGGCAAGGAGGAGGAACATGAAAGGCCTTGAGTCTTGATATCTCACCACTCGATTTCACTGAGAAACAGAAAATTGTGAAATTGTATCTTCTTCGTTGTTCTCGTCTCGGTCGGGATTTGGAAGGGCGTCGTAGTGCGGCATGAGAAGCAAGTATATCAAGACCAAATCTACCGGTACAGAATAATCCATTTTACATGGAAATTGTTTGGAATAACTTCTCTGTGCATGTAATATGTTCAGGGTGCCATGGAGCAATGGGTATACACATCAATAGACAAGATGGAACCAATGGCAGAACTTTTCAAATGTAGTTCTTCTTTATCTTAGAGTACAAAGTATGTGCTATCTGCCATTCATTTCCTCATTCACAGAGTGCAGGCACCGAATGTCCAAGCAAAACAGATTCACAATAAAATTAATGCAAAGATTAATAGTTACACTAAATAATGTCTCAATCGGAAGATCAAATTGACGCAGGCGGGCGTATTTTGCAGTTTCAGAGTTATTTCGATACCGAGCACTATTCCCACAAAGACCCTATCGATTGTGTGTTGATTTCTTGCGGAAAACATCACCAATATTATGCAAAAACCCAACAATCTATCTTGTTCGTGGGTCTGGTAGAAAAGACCAGTTCCACCAGTTGTTTGCAACAGGATCAATTTTGATCACTTGGCCATCCCGAGTTGCTGCGTATATGTGCCCATCTCTTCCGAGTGCACCATTACCTCGACACCGAAATCTATTATCTCCTCCACAAAGGATGTATTCTGGTTGATTGGATCAAATCTGATAATTCGTCATAAATTTCAGGAATCCCCCGTACAAGCAGTTGTCATTACTAGCAACCGTTCCTGAAAACAAAACACAGCGGCGTGTATTTGTCAAGGTCCTCCCCGACACTGGATAGTGTGTCATCGTGTGGATTCAATTTCATGATGTATCGAGCATAGGCAGGCATAAAGTAGATACTGCCATCAATAGCATAGCAAGCGCACCCGACGCCCGCATCGTACTCAAACGATGCTCCTCCTCTGACAGCTCGGCATCAAGGAGTGGTACTGTGCCGTTGATGGTATCAACCTTGAGAAATTGACGTGCACGGCGAGGAGCGCAAAATATGCATCCACTATCAGCCAGTACACCACATACCCACTTCCGTCTTTCATCACCAAGGTCCGGTCCAATCTCTGTCAATGATTCATCGACAGGATTGAACTTGACCACGCGGCGGGAATTTAAGGGAATCAATCGCATAGATTCAAGATACAGTTATCCGCACCAAGAACAGAATCAAAGCACATCCATCTTCCCTAAATCCTATGGCCGACATGAGTGGCGAGAGCGGAACCAAGACACATGATTTCTGACTTGTTATAATGCACCAACGAATGAAACCAGGGGTGTGGATTGTGGATTGTGGAGTCAGTCGAGTTGATGTGTTGTCTTTAGTTTGGAATTTTTTTTTTCGTTCTTGTGTCGGTGGGAGGTTTCAAATATCCGTATCTGATAACGGGGTTCAAAGGTCTGTCCTTCGTTCTTTTGTCACTTACCGCTGTTACTGGTTTTTGTTTTGTCCACCACTCGCGTTTTTGTGAAGAAAAACTCTTTTGAAATCATCATCACTCACTAACCCCAGTCCAATCCCTTCTACACTCCCATCATGTCTCACCGTAAGTTCGAAGCTCACCGTTGTGGAAATCTTGGATTCCTCCCCAAGAAGCGTACCAAGCACCACTCAGGCCGCATTCGCTCCTTCCCCAAGGATCTCGATGCCTCCACTGCTCCCCACTTGACCGCCTTCCGCGGATACAAGGCTGGTATGACCCACGTCGTTCGTGGAGTCGACCGTCCCGGAGCATTGATGCACAAGCGTGAGGTTGTTGACGCTGTTACCATCCTTGAGACTCCCCCCATGGTTGTCGTTGGAGTTGTTGGATACGTTGAGACTCCCCGTGGTCTTCGTACCCTCACCACTGTGTTTGCTGAGCATCTTTCCGAAGAGTTCAAGCGTCGCTGTTACAAGAACTGGTTCAAGTCGAAGAAGAAGGCTTACACTAAGTACTCCCAGAAGTATACCACTGACGGAGGAAAGGACATTGAGCATGAGCTCAACCGTATTTCCAAGTTCTGTACCGTTGTCCGTGTGATTGCTCACACCCAGGTCAAGAAGCTCAACCTTCGCCTCAAAAAGGCTCACATCATGGAGATTCAGATCAACGGAGGAGCTGATGCATCTGCTAAGGTCGCGTTCGCTAAGACTCTTTTCGAGAAGGAGATCACTGTTGATTCCGTCTTTGCCAAGGATGAGAACATTGACGTGCTTGGAGTAACCAAGGGTAAGGGTTACGAGGGAGTCACCGCTCGTTGGGGAGTTACCCGTCTTCCCCGTAAGACTCACAGAGGTTTGCGTAAGGTTGCTTGTATTGGTTCCTGGCATCCTGCCCGTGTTTCCACCACGGTTCCACGTGCTGGACAGGACGGATACTTCCACCGTACTGAGATGAACAAGAAGGTTTACAGAATTGGAAAGAAGGACGATGGTGCTTCCTGCCGTACCACTGCTGATCTTACCGAGAAGGGAATCACCCCCATGGGAGGATTCGTTCACTACGGTGAAATCAATGAGGATTGGGTTATGCTCAAGGGATCTTGTGTTGGAGTTAAGAAGCGTCCTCTCATTCTTCGTAAGAGTATGATGCACCACTCCTCCAGGATGCACCTCGAGACTATTGATCTTAAGTTCATCGATACTAGTTCCAAGCTTGGTCATGGTAGATTCCAGACTGCTGATGAGAAGGCTAAGTTCCTTGGACCTCTTGCTTCCAAGCAGAGGTAAGCGTTCAGTCGTGAACAGGGTGTTAGAGGAGATTCGACGTGGGTTGCATTTGTGGCAGTTGACGACTTTGTGGACAGCGTGCAAATAACTTATTTTAACTCCTCCTTATCCTCGGAATGTCAAATATTAGTTTATGAACATATTAATAGTGGTTGCAAATCTTTTTGTGTAGAGGATTCTTTTATTTAGTGTCAATGATCTTTCTCTTCTATTCTCGCCACGTACACACCTGATACATTTTTGTTGTGAAATAATCGAAGTTCAATTTAATTTCCCTACAGTACTGTACGTGTACTTCGATTGATTTCAAATTATTGCAATAAATCTCGTGATAATTCAAACAGAGCCCATGCAAAAATGCTCTTTACAAGCAAACCCGGAAGGAACGGAACAAAATTCCTCACCAAACTTCTGTCTTTACAAGGGTTCTTGCTACAACACTCTAGCATAGAAATCCATAAAGTTCCTACAAGAAGTGCCATCATTTGACCAATTGCAGCGGCAGCTATGGGATGTGAGGACATATTCATGTTACGCCCACTTTCATATCCTTTCACCATGATTCCTGTCGCAGCGGCACATGGGACCATTCCTAAAATATAACCAAGCGATGCCGGCGCCTTTCGGGGAAAACGAAACACATCATGCCAGCAACATTGCGGTGTCATCGTATCGTCTATAATACGGGGAGAATGGATCAAAAACCAAATCATTGCATGAAGTGCTGCGCCAGCAGATCCGGCATGGGGACCAAATTGCATCCCTGCCCAGGATGCGAATAGCGTGTGTAGTGTGACGGGGGTGGAGGAGATTTTGTGAGGAAGATCAAGACGGACTTTGCCGCCAATGTGGATTGCCATCCAAGTTATGATGCAAGGGTGTAGACAGGGAAGAAGCATATTTCCGTAAATGCGTTCAGTTTTCTATTCTGTATTCCATACATCCATTAAGGCGTGCTGTTACGTGTGTAATTGATACTTGATCGATCCATCAACAGAAATAGTTCACATTTGTGTGTTGATGTATGTTATGTTACTGTTGACTGTGTTGTTTTACGAAGAAAGACGAAATCGTGTTCTCGTGTTCTCCGTTCTCCTGAGACTACTGTATGTAACCTTGTGGCTTGGTTGCGCGTTGCGCTTCTTGCTCGCTTGCTTTGTGCGAGCTTTATAAAATCCTGTCAGTCCGTTAAAAATTGCTAACGGAAATCCTGCCCAGCCATCAACTCACTCACCAGAAACACAAATTAATTCAAAAAGGAAATGAATGACCCCGACACCACCCGACACCACCCGACACCACCCCGCAACAAAACAACAAACAACAGACACCCAAACTTCCACTTGCTTCCACAACTACTTTTAGTGTTAGTGCTGTACGAGTACTCGTATTCCTCTCAAGTGCTTGCTTGGTGCTACGTTTGCAAAAGATGAAGCGAATTATTACGAAATCGTCAATCACATGTTTTCTACCGTTTGTGATTTTAGTTCTGCAAACACAAAACACACACGCAAGTAGAATGTTCACAGACAGCAGGAACATACAAACACGATCCCTTGCGGATTCAAACCCCAAATCCACTTCTTCAACATCACCACCGCCATCATCGTCACCAGCCCGAAAAAGCGATGATTTTGCAAAAGTCAAGGGCAACTGTAAACCGGCGCCAAACTCCCAATGCGAACAATGCCCAGGAGGAGCAAGATCCGGGCACGAGAGTTGTGAAGAAACCGGCAAACGCCAAGAATTCCATTGCGAACGTCATGTCGACGCTGACGATGACGACAGCACAGACGGCGGACCAATAGGATACTTGTTGAGCTGTAAAAGGACCAGAGTGGAAGAAGAATATTTGATTATGCGTCTACAGGGGATTTGCGCATTGGTGGCGTTTTTGTCACTGAGAAATGTGAGGAGAGAGAAAATGTTGAGCGAGAGTTTGTTTGATAACAGAAAGCGGGTGACGAGGCAGCATCAGCCTTCACAGCAATTACAGCAGGAGATGGCACCATTGACTCCAGCAATTGGTGGGAGCAATGATTTGGATGAGGAGAATCTGGTATGATCGGAGTGTTCACACTATGCGATCGAACGATAGTTTGGACCATTGATAACGTATCATCTCCAACTCGCCACTTCCAACTGAAAGAGGTTGAGAGTGAAAATGCACGTGAATGCTCTTGATTGTATACGCTGGCAGAAATTGTGTCAGTCGTACAAAATTGTGTTTGGTTGCAGAATACCTGGTAGTATTAGATCTAGTTTGTGGAAACAAAATGTTTGTATTTTTAAAAAATATTTTGAATTTTATATTATTTTATTTTTTTAATAGAAAAAATCAAATCAAAACTTGAATGCATTCCCAGTACACGTATTAATACGTGGTGTATGTGTTCCGTTCCTCCAAATCTCACGCATTTGCTCATGATAACGTTTTTGATCCTTCCTCGCCAACTCATAATAGTAATGTTTTCTCTCAGCACAATTGCTCACAAGGTCTCTCCACCGAAGCCCAACAATTTTTGATAGCATTACTAAGGCTATTTTACCATGTCTTTTCTTGTGCGACTTCTTGATCCTATCACCTTCGGTGTGGACGGCGAGTAAGGATTGGGTGTTGGCTTTGATCTTCTTTTCAAGCTCATCAATTTCTTGTTTGGGTATGCTTTGCTCTCGAAAGGCTAGATATTTTTGGAGTTGGTCGAGGTCCATTGTATCGACCGGAACGTTAGTCAGTGTGCCTTGTGATGATGCCTGCATGGTGTTTTTCTCGTGGGTATCGCACTTGGACTTGTCAGTCTTGAAATCATTTGTACTCTCATCAAAATCAATGCCACCACCATTACCCTCGAGCATCTGATCTTTCTCATTATCAACCGTATGAATGTTTCTGCAATCACCATGATCTGGCAACATAGCTAGGATGTGTTCCCGCTCCTCGCTGAAAAATAAATTGTATGCAGATAAGTAACGCCGGGGATGATTTTTGGTTTTTTTAACACGGCGTTTCTTCTTTTTTATTGGAGTTTGTGCAGTCTGGTGTTCTTGAAATGTATCGAAACCTCGATGCTGCTGCTTGTCGTGCAAAGTGGCAGTAAAAGCTCTCTTTTTAGTTGTTTGATTCGTACCATTGCGTTGATCTGGATAGGATGGACGGAATTGTTTTATATACCAATGGCTCTCACGCTGATTGTCATTGTATATTGTATCGTTGATTTCTTGACCACGAAAGGATTGGTAGTTTCCATCTTGGTACTGTTGTGGGGTCACATTATTATAATGCTGATTGAAATTTTGCCTGTGACTGCCAATTTCATTACCAACGACATTGGTAGCGACAGGTTCTATATCCGTACTCTTCGTTGGCCAACAATGCGACTGATCCTTGCCAACAAAATCACTTGAATGCGTACGCTGAGGATAGATACTTTTCTCATCATCTGCTGGTTTTTGAGAGAAGTAAGATTGATAGTGCGAGGAAGAAATGTCAAAATCCCGAGGAGCATGTTTTTCATCAAAATGATGTTTACTGTAGTCATGTTCTTGATTCTGTTGGAATGGTACGGACTCCTTTGCTGGCGCATGGTGGTAGAAGTCAGGACAATCTTCGTTATTACTGTTGTAATATTCGGGGGGCATGCTGGGATGTCCACAAGCGTCTCCTATCTCAAACTTTGAGCAGACTGCAGCATAATTATCTGAAAAATCTTGTCGAGAAGTAGTATCGTGGGGTTGCAGGTGTGCTGATCGAAGATGGGAGAGAGGCGTGATAACAGATGGTGACGTTCTTGAGTCTTCTTCTTGAGGGAATCGCTCATCGATCATATTCATACTTGACGATCTTCTTGATTCTGTAGACACGGATGAAATATTGTGACCACCTCGATTATAATAAGAGGTCCGATCTATTCCATCAATTCTTCTTGTAGGGAATGTGTAGTTCGTCGTCCTTGGTTTTGATTTGGACTCTTCTTCCTTGGAGAAATGACTGTACGTGTAGCCACTATAACCTAATTTGAAGTCAAAACCTAACTCATCATAAGGCAGCTGCGCTTCTTCTTCAAATGCCATGGCGAGCATCTAATCAACTTTTGTTTATGAGCTTCAGCAATGAATGAACGAATGACAAATCCAAGGAAGGGCACACCACAACCGTTCTGTTTTATTTTTTGGCCCATTGATATTTTGAGATGACAATTTCGAAGAAATTTATAATGTCAGTCATTTCAAATTTTGTCTCACCTTGGTCTGTCAAAAAAACAAAGCCTTCCAAAAAGTAGGGCCAATGAATGCTCAACTTCAACTCTATCCACAATCTTCACACACTGACACCACTTTTCGATAGTTCATTCTTTATGGCTGTAAGAAGCAAAAGTAACAAATGTAGTCTAGCTGCTTGTGCAGGATGCTACTGCATCTGACAGCATGTGCACTTGTCCAAAGATAAAATGATACGCAGGGGACATAAAATAGATTAGCTTCATTCGCGCTATATCAGATTTTAATACATTACAAACACAAGAATAGTAAAGCTATATTCAAACATGGTTCTTTACACCTCTTTTTAATAAAGCGTCAAGCAACCCGTCAAGTGTGTCAAGATTTTGAGCAAATTAGGTAACTATTTTGAAGTGGCCACCCTCCACTCACGCCGTGAAGACTGTCGAGACGCAAGCAAGGCTGAGATTCGCCCCAACAACCACTTTTCGTAACGATTATTTCAATCAACGAGCGCGTGCTTATCATTATAGTGCTACTCGTATGTGTGTACATACTATTACACGCGCTATGCAATTCATTAGTTTCAATTTCAACGAACGTTTTAGAGAAGAGTTTATGAGGACTTCCAGAACAAAAAAAAGTTTGAAAATTTTCGCAAACAGGTAACCTGGATACCTGCTAGAAGCAATAGAAGATCACACAACAATGACGGGGGCCAAGGTAGGTGGTAGGCCGTCCGAAGTGAAGAAATGGCCCTCTTTCAGATCATAATCTGTCGTCTGTCTCGCCATTTGGCTAATTGTGCAGCACTGGCAAACCGCTGCACAGACAAGATCCTCGCACCCGATGCACTGCTCTTCTGGAATCTGATCACGCATCCGAATGCTATTCCTCACTTTCATGACGCCATAAATCATGAATACCGTAAAAGTGAACGAAAGAGCACTGTAGAGAACGCTAGGGTCTGATTGCGCATAACCACGAGCATAATCGTAAGAATCAGACGGGTGAAGGACGAGGTTTAGTATAGCATAACCAACAAAGATATAAACCATTGTTCGAAAGGTTCCTTTCCATTCTCCATTTGGAGCAGGATCTCCGAGCACGTCAAGCTTGAGACGTGTCATGACTTGGCCCAAGAGCACAGGGCTGCAGCAACAGGCAAGAAGCAAAGAGGGGTGGAATATTCCGTATCTGGTACACGCAAAGACATCATCTTTCCATGCCCCTTGAGAAATAGTGCTGGCATTCGGGTTGAATGGCACAGTGAGAGTTTGCCCTTGCACGCAACCTCCTGCCGGCTAGGACGTGCAGTACCAGTTTGCATTTCAAGAATTCGAGACAAATAAGAATGAAAATAGTAAGAAAATGTTGTTGCAGTGTTAGAGGAAATAGAGATAATATTATGATATGATTCATATCGCCGAAACTGAAACACTTACGACGATGACAGAAAATTGAATTCCTTCGTATACAGCGATGAATTTGTATCCTTCTCGCAAAGTAGCAGGAGCAGTGACGTCCACCATTGCCTATGGGATTCACGTGATGGAAAGAAAAGGTACTGTACCGATAAGAATGTTTTGTTTTTAATGGAAGAATCCTCAAATGCTAAAAATAATACACCAATTTCAGACAGCGGATCCTGCTACAGTACTGTAGATAGTCGGATAGCCTTCTTACCATCGCTTTCAAGGGTTCCGCCTCAGTCTCAGCTTCAGAAGTTGGGATCGATCCATAGTAAGCATTCTTATTCTCTGTCGAGACCATGATTTCCTTGACGATATCAGGTTAATTCTGAACGAAATTTATTTGAGATGGATAGGAAATTGTGTTGAGCGGTCGTGCTTCAGCCGAAGCGAAGCGAAGTGATGAATGAATCTCTTGACTCTGATCTCTGATCTCAAAGTTAAAGGGGAAAGATCTTTTAGTGAGAATTCAAGATCTGTTCTTTGTTGTTCCCTCCACTTTGGGGGGGGGGGCGTCACTGCCGAAAAAATCTTCCCCCCCCAATTCAATCTCGAAGGAAAAAATACCTTTTCAAATAATGGGATGGAAAGGGCCTAAACCCTTTGTAAAGG
>Ga0115005_10002189_pt1 | contig 15645 bp, 5 predicted proteins | sample ArcOceMetagenome_FD_87163 | JGI IMG/M metagenome (GOLD analysis project Ga0115005, IMG submission 87163) | Marine eukaryotic phytoplankton communities from Arctic Ocean - Arctic Ocean - Greenland ARC118M Metagenome | ecosystem: Environmental > Aquatic > Marine > Oceanic | place: Arctic Ocean... | reverse complement strand
CGTGCAAGCGTGGACGAGGACGTGGCGGTGGTGCATGAGCCTGTTTGGCACACGCTTTGCAGTGTTTGTGCGACGGGCGCGCGTGTTGCCCAGCCCGTGCCCTGCAACTCGTAATTTGTCGTTCTTGAGGTTTCACCGGCGCAATAATTCAACTTGCGTGTCTAACCCACTTATTTGAATTAATATATTCGTTGGTTTGTTGCGACACCACGTATTCTTCTTTAATGTTCAAACATGTGTAAAAAAAAGGGCCTGTACCGATGATAAGAGTACACCTTTCACAAAATCCGATCAAATTTGAGTGTTTGTGGTTTTTGTGGTTTTTTGTGAAAACCAGCTGGCAACAACCACAAAACGAAACCGAAAACCGAAAACTTTCAACTTTCAACTTTCAACTTTCAACCCGCGAGAACACACACGAGCAACTGCTGCGTCGTTCAACTGCAACCAGGACAATGGTCACCACCACCTCAAAACCATCCCGTCTTCCCTAGCAGCAACGTTCAACCATGCCAACGACACCACGACCGCTACCACCACCCACTCCAACGACATTTCCTGCCAGCAAAACCAACACCGACAACACCACTGCTGGCAATACCACTGGCGACTCCAATCCTTCCGCTTCCACCCCGACGCCCCCCCCGCAGCGCCAATTCTCCGGTGATTTGCGTCAGTCCTCCAACAGCACCGATTTCAATTGGATACACGGTGGAGATGGTCGGAGCAACAATTCATCCAACACTGTGCAAAAGGATTTATCTTTTTCAATTTTCAACGATTCAGCACCTCTCGACAACGACACTTTTCAAGCGTTCTTGTCTTCCACCACCATCAAAATGCTCAGCCTCAGTTGCCTTCTCTGCATTGTAGCACCCATACTTGCAGCTCTCACGTTAGTTGTGCTTCGAAACACATTTTATGTCAACGAAACGATGTGGTATACCGAAGAAAGTTTGACCGGCATTACCACCCCGATGGTTTTTGGCGGTCTGGTTCTGTTCATGTCCATGCCCTACTTCTGCCTGTTTAAATATTGGATACAGCATCCCTGCATGCGAGCTCTTTTTTGGTCGGTGCATATCCTTCTCGTGGCATTGCCCACTTCAATGCTTGTGCCGTTGCGAAATGGTTTTTTTTCCACCGAATTGGCCACCATACACTTGTGGACAGCTGTGTTAGTCGTTTGCGTCGCGTCTGGAAGTCTGATATTGTGTTGGGTATTGGTTCTGCATGCTAGTATGCTCTCCGTACGATCTGTGCATTTAAAAATGGTTGAAACACTGCTGTGTGTCTGCTGTGTCGGATTTCCAGCCATTTTGTTAATCACGTCTCATGTTTACAACCCTTTTGGTATCGCAATTTTAGGCAACGCCGGTCCTAAAAGGTCTTCCACACAAGCCCCAAATTATACTGACGACCCAAACGTTGGGGTTGACTACGGTTCAGGGGTGCTATTGGCAACGATCTTGTTTGGTGTGATTGTTTCCTCTTGGTTAAGTTTTGTCGTTCGGTGGTATTTAAACAATGATCCTGTACCGCTAGGTCTTTGTTTAGCGATGACATTGGATGTAGCTTTGATCGTTGCACCACTGGGGGGCACGGCAATTGCATCATTGGTGTTTCCACAGTTGGGTGAAGACATGACCCCAACAACTCAAGGTTGGTTTGGTTTTCTAGCACTGGAAGGTCTGACGTTTCTGGGTTCTGGTTTTCTATCGCAATTGGAGTTGTTTGTCGAAGAAGCAAATTGGCAAACCTTTGTCCTGTCTGAACTGTTGTACTTCGTCTTCTTTGCTGTCCCGGCTCCCATGATTTGGCCCTTCCATTTTTTAAAACCATTTCAAAATGGACCGTGGTACCCATTGTTTGCAATTGCCATGTTGGTAGGGGTTGGTTTGAGTGTTTGGTCTTTTGCTCTGTACTATTCATTGATGAGTCGTCGGGAAGAATTGTTGGTTTTAATCGGTGATCTTGCGGCAGAACAGGAAGAATTGGTGCATTGGAACGCAAAAGAAATGTCAACAGCAATGAGCAGTCAGGCTGTACCCAAAAGGAAAACAAGTTTCCTTGGCAACAAAGAACTGACCGAAATGGAAGAAAAAACAACGGCAGGCGTCGTGGGCAACGGTGCCAATGTGGACCAACAACTGATCGATTTTGGTGATTCGGACATGGAAGATTTGAACCATACACAGGCACGCGAACGTATATTGGAAGATCCCCAAAAATTTCTGCACAAAGGAGTTCGGTCTCATTTTGTTCGAAATTGGATGATTCCCACGCTCTGTTTTATATCTCTGATCTGTCCATCGGTTCCTACTTTAATCGTGGTGGCACTCAACCTTACATTTCAACAATCGTTGCTGAACCCATCGTTTACTCAACAGCTGTTGAAATCCATGGCTACAGCCGGTTTTTTATCGTTGGCATGGTTTGCTTGGCACGGACCTATTCTTGAATTGCATTACAATTTTGCGACGCACGATCATGCCTGTAGGCCAATTCCAAAGGTCGAATCCTCGACCATGGAAATTGTCAAAAGTGGGTTGTTTTTGATTCTTGTGTTTGTGCCCTCGGTGGCATTGGTACCCACGCACGATCAATTGGAGGCGCGAATGTCCTGTCTTCCTTTAATCACCATTGGTGTCGCAACCATCGTGTGGTTGGAGGTTAATTTTGCCGAGTTTTTTGCATACTGGATTGACCGACAAGAAAGAATGATTTGTTCAACCATAATTTTCGGAGGCATCATATTTCCTACCAGCATGTTGCTCCCCAATGCCGTTGAACTCATCTTGCAACATTTCTCCTACCACTCAGCGGCCCCCTTTTTAAATGCGTCGCAACACATTGCATTGTCTGTCACCTTAATATTGGCAGTCTTGTGGATTCCTTACATATTTTTTTACCACATTTACCGAAAAAAAGAAGTGCTGTGGTACCAAGGATTTCAAACGTTGGTGTACATTCTGTTCACGATTAGCGTTGCACTGATAGCCACAACATCTGTTTCCGAAAAAACCGGAAATTTCAACAACGAAACAAGTTACTCCCATTCGACTTCTGTGGTCCACCATGGTAGTATATCTGTTCATTCAACAATCATTGTCTTCACTGTTTTGCTGTCTGGTTTCACTTCTTTTTTTCATTACACCATGGTACCCGTTATGCCAATTTTCGATATTGCCGTGGTAACCGTAATGGTGGTCGTGTGCGTTATTTTTCCGTTGTCTTATGTGCCCACTGTCTTTACAACAGAATTAGCTTCCAACCTCTTTGCCACAACACCAACAGACGATGGAGCAACAACAAATAGGTCGGTTACACCGACATCAATGGACAACGGAGCTGCAACAATTCAGATTTGGAAGGAAACGCTGGGTACCCTGTTGGTCTTGGGGGTTTGGACAATTTTTGGGCTTTCAGTCTATTTGTCAAACAAACTTTTTGCCTTGTCAAACAAAATGCGTGCCTGCATAGTTTCAATTTTTTTCGTCTGCATTGCTGCACCATGTTCCATGTTGGTGGTCTTGGCTCCCAGAGGTGATGTGATCAGTTGTGGGGTCATTCTTGTTTTGGAAGTCATGGGTGGAAGCTTATTTTTCATCGGATATGTTGATGTTAATATTATTCAAAAGACCAAAACCTTGAAAAATGTAGGTCCTCGTGTAGGTATCCTTTTCCTATTCATGCTTGGCATCGTGTTACCACTATGTCTGTTGACCAATGCTTTAATCTGGCCCTCGCCTTGGAACGGTATTACTAATTACACGCTTGGTTCAATGGTAGATACATCTACTGTCAATGACACATCTGTGAAACCTGGTACACTGTCGGCCGTGATGCCTCCAAGTGGCCTGTATCTGTTTTGGATGTCTTACGCGATATTTGTTGTAATTTTTTTGTACCTACATGAAACTACCTTACGATTGCACCAAACCGTCGCTGCATCCGCTGCATTATGTTTCACAACAGTCGTCGCTGGGTCGATTGTATTTGGATATTTGTTTGCCACGTACGACCCCAATTTAATGTTGAGTGGTTCCAGGGACATTGCTTCTACGTTGATTATAATCATACCTATTTGGGTTGTTGGTGGATTGACCTTCATCGAGGCGAATATTCGCTTGCTGGATAAATTTATGTTTGCCAGCGTGTTTCTGTGTATCATTCCAATACTGGTTCTCATCAGCAATTCTACCATGGAACAAAACGTGTTGTCTTTTTTTTTAATTGTTGCTTTCCCTTTGACGGCCTTGGTGTGGTTTAGTTTAGCATCGTGCAACATGGCCGACCATGTTTTATGGATCTTTCAGGGGTGTTGCTGTATGCTTCTTCTGCCGATAGGAGTCTTACTACCCGTTTTGTTAGCTACACCACCTTCTTACATCGTGTACCAGGTATTTTATATTTTGGCATTATTATTTCCAACCGTGTATTTTGTCGGTGCAATAAGTTTGATGTTGAAACAGTGCGAAAACCAATCAACAAGTTCATCAAGTCAAACTTGCTCACGAATTTACACACTATTAAACCATGTTTTTTGCAAGGTCCACAGTGGTTATTCGTTATCGCATTGCGGATTGGTCGTGTTTATTATCGCAACGATCGTTGTATTGTTTCGAGTGGCTCTTCCATCAAACCATTTTTTGATGTGGTTTTTGTTGTGTGTTGCGCCCTGTGTCCACGTGTGTGCACATTATACAACTCCGAATTTTCAAGACATTAAAAATGGGCATGCATCTTTTGCCAGTCAAACAAAATTGATTGTGGTTGTTTGTGGAGGTCTCGTTGGTCCGGTTTTCTTGGGCATCGTGATGTTGTCACTTCGTACACAAGTCGAAGAGGCAATTCGTAGCTCCTTTGTGTCACTTAGTATGGGCATTTTGTTTGTGTTGCCGTTCCTGTCCATTGTGTGGTTGTTTTTGTGGAGTGTGAGATCGGCCGTGAGATCTTTACCGAATAAAGAGGGTGAAAAAGCAACTTCTGCAACCACCGCAGCGTGTTGTTGCACTGTCATGCTACCTCTTGCCGTGTTGTTGTTTGTTTTGACTACCGATTGGTGGTCAAGTGCACTGAGTGCCACTACGTTTTTAGTCACCATTTCGATCTTAGGTCTATTGTGTTTGGGTGATGTCGCAGCAGGAACCATTGCAGTCAATACAACGTTTAATTCAATCCGCAAGGAACGGCTTGCGAAAGAAACCACTCTGTCGATTGTCAAAGAAATGGAAACGATGGATTGTAAAATGAATACAGACACCGCAAGAATGGTTTATGAAGTTCTGAGTCCCATGTCTGTGTCTGAAATGTCCAAAGAATTAAGCAAACAGACCGAATATCGTTTGATCAATACAGTATTGGAAGAATCAGGTGTAATCGTCATCCCCGAAATCGAATTTCTTGAATCGATTGAAACCCACAAGATCATATTATGCAAGAAATGTCTTCACGACGAACACAAAAACGTGCGCGCGGCCACGAGCGATTGGAAACAGAATGTATTCAATGAATTGTGTCAAGCGTGTGTGTTGGACAACACTGTGATCGCCAGAAAGAAAGAATTGGAAGCTTCGAGATTGGCCGACGAAGGAGATATGCGATTGCAAAAACAGCTTCGAGAAAAGAGACTGGCAAAAAAAGCAAAGTTGAAGGAACTTCGTGACAAAGAAATCTCAGCATCGGTGCTTGCCGCAAAATGCATGGAAAACGATGGCTATAGACAAGCCATTGCTTGTTTTACAACCGCCATTGATTGCAACCCACTCAACGCCACGTATTATTACCAAAGAGGATTGGCCTCGCTCAGATTGGCTTCACTCAACACCAAAGTACCGGTAGCACACAAATTTTTTACGACAGCATTGAGTGACGGTGAAAAATGTTTCAATCTACGTCCAAAATGGACGGCTTCGTTCGTCCTGCGAGGTGGTGCTCTTGTCGGGTTAAGTCGCTTTAATGATGCTTTAGATACATACAACGAAGGATTGATTTTGTCGCCTGATTGTGTACCACTCCTTCATGGAGTCAAAAACACGGAACGGGTCGCGACACGGACAAAATCTGATCTTTTTTTAATGGACGAGAACGCCATGCCATCGAGTATTCGTCCACCTACATTTGGTGTGTATGTCAAAACTTGGCTCAGTACAATTGTGAACACACTTGGGGTACGTTCTCAACCCCTGAGAGCATCGGTGGATCGAAGCTTAGCCCAGGCCAGACAAGTTCCAACAGCAGTGAAGACGCCTCGTCGTTCGACTAAAATTACTCCAAATGACCATGGCAACAAACGAATGACGAAAATCGGAACTAGACGACGACGGGCCAGCCGCATTGAAATGATAAAAGATTCCAATCGTTTGGAAATAGCAAAAATGCACAACAACGACAAAGTTGTGTTTCGCATTCAAATTGTTGACGCCGTATTGAGGCAGGACAAACATTTTTCGCGGCATTCTGTAACTACGCCCCGTGTGTTTGTAAGAATGCGACTCGCTCATGAAGGAACAAGTCGAACCAAAGAGACCAACCCGATTCGTACATTGACCCCGTTGTGGAGAAATCAATATTTTTTGGTTCGAAAATGGATGGCACCCGCTCGTACTGCGATAAAAGTAATGTTGATGCAGGACGACAATGGTAAAATACAGGAGTTGGGGAACGTAATGATTTTCATGTTTCAAATCGCGAGAATGTGTCGTCAAAAAGCATACATCCATTTTGATTTGAATTCAAAAGGAACAAAGGCAACTGAAAAAACGGTACCTTATCAAATAGGTTTGTCGTTTGACCATGCGGATCAACATGCTGCTTTAAAAATTATGCAAGCCGCCTCCAACCACAATGATATTTTAATGCGTCGTGTATTTTCTTCGTGGCGAACTGCGATATTTGATGAAGATGAAAAAAGAAAAAAGACCATTGATGAATTGTTTGTTTATTACGCTCAGATAATGACGTGGGAAAGAAAGGAAAAGAAAATGATGCGTCGCATGTCCCAGCAACAGATGCGCCAACTCTCTTTGAAATCAGAATTGAAAAGAATCCGGGACGCGGGAAAAGAAGCGGCGGCCAATGCGGCTGGTGGCAAGAAAAAACAAGATACAACTCACCATGCAACACACGCACTGCAACGATTGAATACCATGCAACTGAATGCAACAACGATTGGTCTTCCAGGATTTCTCAGAATGACGAGTGATTGTGAACTCGATGAAGGTACCCATCCTGAACTTGTTTTCAATCAGAAAGCCCGCATTTCTAAACGTCGTCGACTTCGTTTGCAAGGAAAAAGAAAATTTCAAATTGGAAAAGTCTCCAAGGTTTGTTTGGAACGGGTCGATTTTGAAGATGCCCTTGTGGAGTTAGCCAAAAGAAAATTCCCTAAAATCCCCAGTGCCATGGCAATGGTCGATTTGATAGATTTGTTCATTGTTAAATTTGCCCCGCCGTTCGTGGCTCGCAGTACGCAACGGGCAACAAAGCTTCGAACCAGGAGACATGCGTTGGACGAAAAGGATGCAAGTGCTGAAATGCAAGATCCTCGTCTTGTTGCCATGGACATTTTTAAAAACAATGCTGCCGCGACGTCCGTGTCTCGATGTTGGCGGCAACACAAATTGAAGAAGGAAGCCGCGTTGGTCATTACAATTTGGGCAAAGAACATGGCCAAACATTTGGCCGACCTGCCAATTCGACGATTGAACCAAGAACTCAGAGATTTGATCGCTGGGTCGTTGGACATGGACCAAGATGTGTTGTCTCGCCAAAGAATGAAAGAAAATGCCATCAAAGAGTCCATACATCGAGAAATAGAACGACCACCGACCTGTTTCGAACGTTTGACAAGGTTTGGAATGGCAAAGAAAAACAACAAAAGTATGTTGGACGACGACGACGACGACGACGACGACGACGACGACGACGACGACGACGAAAAGGGAGAAGGATTGAAAGACTTTAACAATGCCTTTAAAGTGCTTCATAAATTGTCAAACCTGTCCAAAGCAGTCGTCGAGTTTGAACATGCTGCCAAAGTGAAATCCAACGCACTTCGAAGTCGGTACCGTCCTTGGAGCAAAATACAAAAAAAATTGATCAAAGTCATTGGTGAACACGCAAAAGCAGAAGACGTTCCATTGTTTGAACCTGGTCCGCAGGGTCGCCGAAAAGATGTGGCTGTCGATTGGAGCCTGCAAGACAACTTGACAACCATGTTTGCCGTGATTTTATCCACCATGTGGCAATACACCAGTGTAGCCTTGACCAACGGCCCGTTCTCCTACGAGTACGAAAAAGTGTCGAACGTCTCACAACAAGTGTTTGACAATGTGACACAAGAATTGACATGGAGAGAAGAATTGTTTCAACGCAATGAAACGGCGTTCATTCCCTATGTGGTTGATTTGATCATGTTTGTGCCTAAATTTCAATTGCCACCGTATTACGGTGATACGTACATTTATTTTTTCGCATTTTCCATGTTCATCGCATTGGTGTACCCGATTTTTGCGTTTCAAGGGGTACTGCGGATCCGCGATGGCAAGTTTGGTTTGTCCAAAAAAGGACAACCCATTGGCACATGCACCAAGAACGGCTGCATCGAGTTGTTTCTCTACATATCAAATCAATTTCTATATTTTGGTGTCATGACAACATTGATGTCAGCATTTGCCTGCCGGTACAATGGTTCGACGTCTTCTTTGATTCACAATGTTCACAATGCCAATTGGAACAGTTCCTTCAACATGACCAACATGACCAACATGACCAACATGACCAACATGACCCGCACTTACCACAATACCACGGATACAAATCCTGCGTTGTTTACTTTGGTCGTGAGTCAAAGCACTTCTTGTTTTGACCTAGAAGCGCCCTCTCAATTAATATTTATGGCTTTGGGTGGTTTGTCTCTCTTGGCGTTTTATCCTTTGGCCACGACCCTGTCCCCTAACTTTCAATTTCAAAACCATGGCCTGGACATCAAATACGAGCAAAAGTTTTTAATTTTAGAACACCAAGCCGATTTGTTACTGGCAGGATTGGAAGTGTTTTTGTCGGACATATCTACTGAAACGGTGCTTGTACTACAAATCATGATTTGTTTGTTCATGGGGGGGATGAATCATTATTTGGAACCTTGTTTGGTCTACCGACTCAACATTGTGAAAACAATCATTTATTTTCTATGTGCGTACACTTGCGTGTCTGTGTTGATTTTTCGGGCGACATTGAATTATCTTGTCGTGACAATTATGATTGGTTTGGGGTGGCTTACGTTTCCAATCATTGGGTGGTGGTACCACAGAAAATTGAAACGTACGTTGGCCATACCTGATCTTGACAACATATATGGAAGGAGCCAACACAAAGGTTTATGTTGGTGCTGCAAAGCTTGTGCCGAAAATTGTTGTGCGGATTGTTTTGCGGCATTTGTATGTTGCACGGGATGTTGCGGTATGAAATGTGGTGCCGATGCAAGAAGGAAGCAAAAGATTGAAAAGATGAAAAAGAACGCACAGGCCGGAAACGAAATGAGTTCAATGGGTCCCAAGAGTCCAAAGAGAAAGAAAAGCAAGAAGAGTAAGAAGAGCAAGAGCAAGAAGAAAAAGAAGAAGAACATTTCCGACGGGTCCATTCTTGACAGCAGTGAATCAAGCAAAGGGGTTGTACAAAAGGGTGGCGAAAGCAATGGCGAAAGCAATGGTGAAAGCAGTGGTGAAAAAGTGGTGGACAAAGAGAGCACCATGAAACGTAGCAGTGCGAGCGTTCACAGTATTCCGAGAGCATTGGATTCAATTGTGGAAAAAAAGAAGGGAAGGAAAGAGAAGAGCAACAAGAAGTCCCACTTTAGTATACCATCGCCGTAGTCAGAGCTTATATTTTTACCACACTGAATTGGAGAATTGGAGTACACACATACATGTAGAAGAATCAGAATTTTTACTGTTCATTTTTACATACATATTATGTGTGTAGTGTGTACATGTAGACTCTATAATATAATATATATTCAGTGTACCTGTATTTTCTACTTTTACTAAAGGTACGACAGGCCAGGCATGGTCGGCCGCCACGTTCTGTTCCCCAGAGGAACCGCCGCTACAAACGGAAAGGCAATCTCGGCCGGTGGACTATTGGGCACGGTTGGGTTCCTCGTCTCCATGGTGGCCACGTGCATCTTCTTGTTGGCGAACGCGGGTTTCACCGCCGCGTCTTTCTCCACGAGCAAAAAGGCCAAGCCACCGCTGCCGCGATCGAACGAGCAAGCGGGCCGGGCGACGGGGCTGAAACCGTCGCCCGGGGCAGAGGAGGGATCTATGTAGTAGAGGGACAGCCCAACAGGGGGAAAACCAGGTACCTCGAGCCGTGTCGTCACTGCCCCCGTGCCAGTGTCGATGCTGACCAGCTCCATGCCCCCGGGTGAGTCGGGTGAGGATGGGTGTGCTTTGTGAACCACAATACCTCCGAGACGTTTCTCCGCGGCGTCGTAATGCAAACAGGAGAGGCGTTTGCCACCGGTGTCCAGTCGCTCCAATACTTTTCGCGTGTTGAGATCAAAGCGTCCCATGGATTGGTTTTTGGACTGGGTGTAGAGCACCCCCGCATCTACATCTACCGCATGCTCCGCACCAAAAAACGCCGGCCCCACGAAACCTTCGGAGGGGGACGACACGTTGGTCCACAGTGATGTTGCTCGGAAAGTGTGTGGGTCCACACAGCTCAGGGTCTCCGTGAGATTGAGCGCACCCGCTCCTATCGTTTCTAAAAAGCTCCAGGAAAGCATGCAGTCGGGGGCGGCCCCCGCCGCCATCCAAACCGCCGGTTCATCCACCTTTTCCAACTCTTTGACGGTCCCGGTGCCACCGGCATAGGCGGGCAGGCGAACGCCAGTGTAAAAGTAAGTGTAGTTTGGGTTGGTAAACCCAAGCAGGAACCCGGGCGACGATGGGTCCAGGGCAACAAAATTCCCATGCAACGATTGCATGCCACCGATTGATTTAGTAACGCCGTCAATGGCCGTGCAGGCACCGGTGGAGGCATCGACAGCCCCAAACCAGGGTGATCCGGCGCCCTGGGTGGAACCGGGCGGCGAATGCCACACGCAGTCGTTGGGCACACCCGATCCTGCATGGTTCCATTGTGCGCACGCCATGCCACGTGCGTTTGCCTGGAGAGTAGTTGTAGTTGGAGTTGGCGTAGTCCTGGGCACGGTATCGGAGGTCGCCGGCGAGTGCGTGACGTTGCCCGACATGCAGTTGCCGGGGTTTGCGCAGAAGTCCGAGAGACGAGTGGTGTTGAACGTCGGCTTCAGCCAGCAGCACGGTTGATTCGCAAAGCACTCGCCGGCGTCGGTGAGCTGCATCTTGGTGAAAAAGAAGGCGACACAGGCTGAGGTATTGCAACACCAAGAGGCACATTCTTCATACGTAGTCAGTTGGCGGTTGCCAAGGTCGGACGCCGGGTAAATGTCGTGCACCTGAATGCCGGCGTGCCAGGTGACATCGGAACAGGTGGCGGATGTTGTGCCCAGGAACGCAAGGAGAAGCAGGTGGCGAAGGCGAAGGACTGTTCCAGAGGGTGTGGTTGTTGGACGTGGTGATCCTCTTGATGAGGAGGACGAGGAAGCAGTACCCGAGGTTATACTTCTCTTTTTCGGTGGCATCATGTGACGAGGGCGTCGGCACCTGGGGAATTGGAACCCATTGTACTGTTTCGGGGGTCGAAGTTTGAAGACCTTCGCTGTGGCCGCGCGCGCCAGCTCCTTTTCGAGTCCTTCCAGAACCTTCCTCACCGCCCCATGGTTCAGTGCACACTACTTTGATTCCCCGTTTGAAAAAACAAGGAAGGATGAGTAGCCTAAAAAAATCTGGCCCATCCAGCGAGTATCGTGGAGTGTCCCTGCATCGGAACAAATACAGAGCAATGGTCTACATTCAAAGCAAGCAAAAATTCATCGGTCGATTCGAGACCGCCAAAGAAGCAGCATTGGCCTACGACCGGGCGGTCGTCCACCACAAACTTCAAAACAAGAAAATAAATTTCCCCGGTGGATTGCCCCTCGACGACGAGGATTACGACGCACTCATGAATCCAACCAAGAAAAGAATGACAGCGCGAAAAAACTCCACTGGGTACACCGGCGTAGCCATCAGTGGAAAGAGATTCAGAGCACAGCTTTCAATTAATCGCAAGGTCACGTACCTGGGTACATACGAAACCGCCATAAACGCAGCACGCGCCATTGACCGTGCTGTTATCCTACACAAACTTCCACCCGAGAAATTGAATTTTCCCGGTGGGTTGCCCATCGACGATGAATTGTTTACGAATCCAAAAAAGAAAAGAAAACTTCAAGCTAGAAACACCACGGGGTACAATGGCGTATGCAAGAGTGGAAAGACGTTTAAAGCAATGATCAGAATTGCTCGCAAAATGCACTACCTTGGGACACACGCGACCGCCAAAGATGCAGCCCTGGCCTACGACCGTGCTGTCATCCAACACAAACTTTCATCCTCCAAATTAAATTATCCAGCTCCGAAAATGGGTGTTTTAAAAAAATATACAACCAAGAAAATTCATGCCAACAACACCACTGGGTACACCGGAGTGATCAAGAACGGCAAGAAGTTTCAAGCATTGATCAGAATTGATGGCAAACGGAAATATTTGGGTACCTACGCTGTACTCAAAGAAGCAGCACTGGCCTACGACCGTGCGGTCATCCAACACAAACTTCCATCCTCCAAATTAAATTTCCCCAACGATTACATCAACAGCGGTGAGGACGATGAAAGCAGCAGCGACGACGACAGCGACGACGACAGCGACGACGAGCCCACCCATGCACGTTCCCCCTTTCCTCCCGCACAATCAGCACAATCACAGTTCCAAGGCGATCCCATGCTGGATCAACTTGTTGCGGCGGTCGAAGCACAATCCAAACAATAAACAAAAAGAAACAATGTTCAGACTGCGGGCGGTGGAAGTGGGGGAAAAGGAGGCCGGCATTTCGCCGACCCGTACATGTTGTCAACGACGAATTGGGTATCTAAAGATTTTTCCTTGGACAAGGTGCAGGAGACCTCTTCGGTGCTTTTGTCAACGACGAATCGATCGTACCGGTAGGCAATGCCAGCTTGTTCTTTGGTGTCGCATGTACCAAGGTTGTTTGTTTTGCCACTATACCTGATATTTGCTTGGTACCTCTGCCTGTCTTTGCACAACACTCCTATCAAACCAGTCTGTCTGATTGGGATTGCCAGTGGCCGTGGTACAGTAAAATTCAAGCGGATAAAATGTAGCTGGTTGTACTACAATAACATGTTTACGTGTAAAAATCTTTAGATTTGTGTATACCTAGATTTACCCCAAGATGTCCGACCCCCTGTAACATATGCCAGGCACTGCTGTCATGTGAGTCATGAGTCCATCACCTCCTAAATTCCTCCCTGACAGCTCTGACGGGGGCCGATGTGGTACACCTCCTGAGTACCGCGAAATCGAGCCATTCAAATCCCCCCACGTTTCGTTTCTCCCCCGCCTTATGAGCCCATTCACTTGACCCCAGGAAAAAGATGAACACTATACCTCCTCAGTACGCGAAAAGAACACTTCATTCTACAAACACGACTGGGTACAATGGCGTGTCCAAGAAGGGGAGGAAGTTCAAAGTACAGATCAGAGCCGAAGGCAAACAGAAATACCTGGGCATGTTCGCCTGTGCCAAAGAAGCAGCACTCCTCTTTGACCGTGCTGTCATCCAATACAAACTTCCAAGATCATTATTAAATTATCCCGATGGCTTGCCCATCGACGACGAAGATTACGATGAAATCATGAATCCACACAAGAAAAGAAAACTTGCGTCGACCAATACCAGTGGGTATAATGGCGTGTCCAAGGAGAGGAAACGGTTTAGTGCACGGATCAAAATTAATGGCAAAAGGAAACATCTTGGTGCATACGACACACCCAAAGAAGCAGCACTCGCCTACGACCGTGCGGTCACCCACCACAAACTTCCAGCCTCCAAATTAAATTTTCCAAACGGTTACACCGCCAGCTCCAGCAGTGAGGAGGAAAGCAAGAACGACGAAGCAAGCGATGCTGCCGACGACGAAAGCGACGGCAAGGTCAACACGAACCTGCATCTACTTGTAGCGGCTGTTGAAGCACAAACCAACACTCCGAAATAAGAACAACAACCACATCAGATGGAGTACAGGTACCCGGGTACCTGTAGGGGGAGAGGAAAAGGGAGAGGAATTCCGACCTGGACAATGGTCTGGTTGGAAAGTTCAAGCTGAAACGTAGATGGGTTACCTGGATACCTGTATAGTAAATATAACATATGACATGTAAAAGATCTCTGAAATTTATGCCTGAGTGATAAAATGTTTACCTGTCAAACATCACCTGTTCGATGTCACCTGAACTGGGGGGCATGTGGCATGGTCCTCTGAATTTTGAGAACAATCGAAATTAACTTTTTATCCTCAGTCGTCTCGTCCCCGTCACTAATGGCCACACCACTCTTGATTTAAATTAAGAAGGATGAGCAACACGAAAAAAACATTGCGATCGAACAACACCATTGGGTACAAGGGAGTGTCCAAGACCAAGAAGAAGTTCAAAGCAACGATCACAGTTGATCGCAAAATAAACAACCTGGGTATATTCGAGACTCCCAAAGAAGCAGCACTCGCCTACGACCGTGCTGTTACCCATCACAAACTTCCAGCAAAGAAATTAAATTTTCCAAATGGGTTACCCATCGACGACGATGATTACGATGCACTCATGAATCCAACAAGAAAAGAAAACTTCAATCGGACACCACCACTGGGTACATTGGAATTGGAGTGGACAATGATACAACCACGAATTCCACGAACCCAAACAAGAAAAGAAAATCGTCGTCCAGAAACACCACTGGGTACCGTGGAGTGACCAAGAAAGGGAGGCGATTCAAAGCACAGCTCTATTTTGAGGGCACACAGAACAACCTTGGTACATACGATACACCCAAAGAAGCAGCAGTGGCCTACGACCGTGCTGTCGTCCAATACAAACTTCCAGCCTCCAAATTAAATTTCCCCAACGATTATGACACCACCACTAGCCGCAGCGAGGACGATGATAGCCACAGTGACGAAGCGAGTGGTGCTGCCGGCGACAAAAGCGACGGCGAGGCCACCCATGAACCATCCCCCTTTCCTCAACCACCACCACATTGGCAAAGAGATCCAAGAGATCCAATGGATCAACTTGTTGCGGCGGTCGAAGCACAAACCAACAACTAAATTAGGGTGAACAAGGGAGAGCCTTTCAACCCCGAGATGTTGGGATTGTCCAGTATAGTGTAGTTCAAGTGGATAAACTGTACCAGTAAAACCTTCTACAGGTAGTAGATCCAGGGGCTATATGGCTTAGATATCGAAGATACGAGGCCACTTTTTAATTTCCCTGACGACGTCTTCGTGTCCTCTCGTCCTCCTCCTCCTCCTCCCGTTCCCCGTTCTTTTTGCATGTTAGATTCGGGTAAAAACATGACCAAGAGTACACACCAACAATGAATTCAACAAAGAAAAGAAGAATTCCTTCGACAAACAGCACTGGGTATCGTGGAGT
>Ga0115005_10002186_pt1 | contig 15648 bp, 20 predicted proteins | sample ArcOceMetagenome_FD_87163 | JGI IMG/M metagenome (GOLD analysis project Ga0115005, IMG submission 87163) | Marine eukaryotic phytoplankton communities from Arctic Ocean - Arctic Ocean - Greenland ARC118M Metagenome | ecosystem: Environmental > Aquatic > Marine > Oceanic | place: Arctic Ocean... | reverse complement strand
TGGATTGTACATGTCAAGTAGTAGGGGAGATATGGCCATGCCTAGCCCAATTGTTATGGGTATCAGGTGCAGGATTGGCTCCAAATATCTTGTAATTTTAGCTTCCGTCATTTTGCAGCTAGTGCGAACGCATAGTATACGCACAACATCACATCGTAGCTAAACATTGTCGCTATACCAAAGGTAGTACAGAATCCCTGGGCATTACATGATTGGGTGTTTCCAAATGCCAATGCCTTACTCCCAACACGAGGAAGGAAATCAACAAGAGGCATTTCTGCTGGTCCATAGAGTATCCCGCTGATGACAGGGGGTGAAAAGGAAGAATCATTCGGACGTGGACCACCAATCCCATTTCCTTCTTCCCCCCAGCCAACTCCTCCACCAGCACCTCCAGCATCTCCCCCTGACGGCGGCCCATTCGTCCGCACAGGAATTCCCCTTGAAGAAGGCCTCCCTGGTGGCGGTTCATTCGACGTCCCTGGTTCCCCCGTCTGAAGTCGTCTTTTTAAATTGTTCATGAGATGAAGTAGAATTGTGGTACTGTACATATTCAATATGTGGTTTGTGGTTTGTGGCTTTGCTTATTTCAACGGCCCCGGGAAACTTTAAAACAAAAGAACAAAAGACGAACAAAACCTTCATACGTACTTTATTACACCATTTTCAATTTACTCGTACACCTTCAACCTTCAACCTACTAGCTTTACACCGCCTACACTACTGTAGAGTAGAAATTCATGAATGTCTTATTTTGTCTTCTTGTCTTTTTTGTAATTGAATTTCTACCCCGCCGCGTGTAAAGCGAGTAAATTCAAAATGGTGTACGAGAGTAAAATAGGTTTTTTCGTCTTTTTTTGTCTTTTGTCTTTTACTTACACTTAAAAACGTGTAACTGTTTCTCCCTCAATCACAAGATTAGCTGATTTCACCAACATTCTTCAGGAGTTCCTCTCGGTGGACTATCGCCCCCATAAATTGTTCTTCTTTCTTACAGTACGAGGAGAAAAGGCAAGTGCTAGTAGTGTAGCTGCTTCAAAGATTCTTGAAGCATTTTATTTCAACCCCCTTGATTCACACGTGGGGTTTTATTGCAGAGAGAGGTTTTACATTTCAAAGAAGGTTCGTTTCTCCGTGAATAAAAAAAATCAAAACGGTGGATGGCTCTGAAAACAGGGAAACATGTCAACAATTCAACACTCTTGATCGAATCTCGCCTCACAAATGTCAAGTGACGAAGAGGATTACGCAGACGACTATGAAGATGATAATTATTCGAGTGATATTGATGATGAGCCCGAAAACGACAATGTACGTAAAATGAGTTGATTCCTCTAATGTTTCTCACAACATTCCCCTCACAATCCAATCCTGTTAGGAAGAAACTATCGTGGACTCGTTGACAAATCACGAGCCTGGGATATTCCTCCAAGCTGATACTAGCAGGCCCCTCCATGCTCAGGCCACATCCAATTCCAATGACTATAAAGATAATGTTAGAGAGAATGAAAATGCCTCGGTGAATCATACAAAAATAAAAACCAACCAATCGCCTCGAGGGACTGAAAGCTTTACTAATGAGTTGGAATTGAGAAGAAGTCTGTACGAGACAAGCATATCTTTGGTTACTGAAGGAGAGAAAAATATATCTATCGCGCTTGATCTGGAGAGGAGCAAAGATGCCCTGAGAGAATCAAAAACTGAAAATGAAAAGATCAGGTTTGTTTTACTTAGTGGTATTAATGGAGGTATAAGTGATACTGAGAATCATTCAAATATCCCACTTACTGAGTTATTACGGATCCGTCTCCAGGAGATCGAACACGTTGGAATGGACTCCATATCTTTCAACCATTCATTTTCGTGGAATAAAAAACAAATAAAAGGGAACCAGGAGCACTCGAATGGTGGAACAGATTCAAACCGAAGCCAGCAGAAGCTCGCGGATAGGAGGACACCGGTGCAATCTACCGGCTGTGATAACGACATCCCTTGTACCGATAGATTGAGAAAGACGATCGACAAAATGAACGACCGATCTCGAAGAGATAGGGAAACAAAACAAAAAGTTTACAAGGAACTAGTTGAAGCCAATAGTAAAGTTGATGCATTATCGGATCATATTGAAAAATTGATGGTGCATCTGAAACACGAGGCAATAACAAAGGCAAAGGTGTTGAGTGAACGAGGGAAGTATACGAAAGAGATTGAAGTTCTGAAGAAACGCAATCAGATTTTGGAAAGTAAAAATGCACGAAAGGATCGTGCAATTGGAGATCTCAAAGAAGGAGGGAAATTACTTGAAGACCAGTTAAGCCTAATGGACGAAAAATACATGGAGCTGCGGATGAAACTGGATTGGACTAGAACACAAACTGAAAAGATCATGAAAAAGAAGGATGAAGAAGTGAAGGACATGAGATTACAAGGTCTCATTGCAGATAAAAACAAGGCCAAGGTAAGCAAATCAAATCATGCAGGCGTTTGTCTCTGCGAGCTGAGTGATCTCGTACTCTTACAACCATTCTCTCCAAAGAAACCCAAGCACCCTAGTGTGGAACTTAACGCAGGTTCAAGTATCACTCCAATGGTAAAAAGCTCCGTAATACCTCCAAAAGTATGAAACGCATCAATTATAAGGGAGATAAACCTCTATTTTCATTCTTTATAAAGGCTACATTGGTTTTATCTCACTAAAGTCGTCCGAGTATGTCTTTTTCTCTCTCGACTTCGCCCATAAGCTACTCCTCGTTCCGCTACAAGCACTTGACGTATCTCGCCCTCAGTTGCCTTTACTCTTACGGCTGGTAGAACAATTTCATCCAGGTGATCTCTGAATTGGGAATATTCTTGCAAAAAATCTGTCCAACTCACAGAACGCTTGGCTTTGGTATTTGATTTTACATCGTCAATATGTACATTCAGATGAGATGCATCAATCTTCGATTGAGAAATCAGAGATGCTATCTTCTTTTCTAAGCCTCCTAAGCGAGCGCCTTCGAACAACATTCCTGCGTAGAACTGACCACTAAATTGAAGCTTCCTCTTGTCAAAGGAATCAAGAACACTCAGTAGAAATGTGAATTTTTCATTACCTTCTTCGGAAGCTGCCTTTGACGATCCTTTCTTTTGGAATAGATTCAAGTTTAAGGTTATTATCTGAAGAGTTTTTTTGGATGGGATAAAACCTCGTCGCAACAAATCGTCCTGAAAAAGGCAAAAGCAAATGAGAGAAAAGTCCAAAAAAATCAAAGGGAGATTTTTTCACAGAATACATACACGTACCATTATCCTTTGGGCAGAATTGTAATATTTTTTGCTAAGGGCACTTCCAATCATGTAGTTGTAACTGAGCATAATCTGCTTTCCTTTCATTTTGTCTGAACTTTGCATCATATTTAGCGCTGCATTAAAGTCGTCTAATCCGCAATATGCTCGAATAGCGAGTGCTTGCGCATAACCATCAGGGCTCTTAATTTTTTTGAAAACATCTATTGCATAAGCATGTTTGTTATCCGAGACGCATGCACTTATCAGCGCAGTGAGTGTCTTCATGTTTGGTTTGACGCCCGCAAAGTTCATTCTCGAAATGAGTTCGAATGCACGATCAGAATCTCCGAGCGAAGCAGCCGCTGTAATTGCAGTGGTATACAACTGCACATTTTCCATCAGGCCTGCAGTTCTCTGGTCTGCACAAGCCGACTCGAAAAGAGTAAGACAAGGTCCAGGCTTCTTCAACTTTAGCAAACCATTCATGAGAAGTCCATATGTCTTGCTATCTGGGTTGATACCTATTGACTCCATTTCCGCTACAAGCTCTTTCGCCTCAAACCATGAGGATCTTTGACAAAGTGCTCCAATCACAGTGTTATAGGCTACAACATCAGCATCAATTCCAGCCTTCTTCATATCCTGCAACAAAGTCCGAGCTACATCAAAATCGCCATCTTTCACCACAGCCTTTATGAGAGCTGTGATAGTAAATTTATCTGGCGCCAAGCCGGTACCTCTCATGGCATTGAAAACATCAAAAGCATCTTCACGTCTTCCGAATCTTGCATACACACCAATCATTATATTGTACGTGACAAGGTTCTTTTTGGGATATTTTGTAGGGAGCCTATTTGAGTCGCACATTTGGTCAAATAGTTTGTCTGCATTCTCAATATCGTTGGAATTCACCATGGCGGTCAAAATCGTGTTGTAGCATTTAGTATCTGCCTGAATTTTGTCACTCCATGAGAATGATTCGATGCCGTTGATATCTCCATCAATAGCTGCCAATACTCTTCTAGCAGCGAAACTGTTACGCATCATGGCATGGGCTCTTATCACATCCGTCACCGTGATCAAGTTAAGCCCTGACTTACTAGGAATGACCGTATTTGCTTTCTTTGCTGAAGTTATTCCTTCTGGAGTTCCTTCCGACCCATCTGCTTTCAGCCCAACAGCTACCTCAAACGTCTTGAGAGCATTTTCCGGTTGATTACAAGTTATGTAGGCATTCATAACAAGTGATAATGTCTTTGCATCCAGAGAGGCTGATGCGCCGGCAAGAGATTCCATCACTCTGTCAGCAACTAAAGCTGGTACATTGGATGTTTGTGCACAGGTGCTATCATGAACTGAAATATACCGTTTGAGCACGCCACGACACCTAGAAAGTAAGTCCTCACTCTGAACGATTGTTGCTTCATTGGCAATTCTAGAATAGGATTCACGCAAACTGTCTGACAATTTTTTCTTATTCTCGTCAGCCTTAGTTTCGCCAACCGCACTACCAAGCGCTTCAACTTCACTCAAATTCGTCCCTTCTTCCACCAAACGCTCGAATCTTATTTGGACAGGTTGACCTGGTAAACGAGTCGTGACAGCTGAAACCACTCCCTCTATGCTGGATACGGGCCACATTTTCCTTCCGAGAGATGAATCAACAGCTATAATTCGGTCGCCTAACCTTAACTGTTTTGTGACGCGATCAGGTGCATCATCTGTGAAACCACTGATTTGAACATATCCATCTGTGGTGTCTGTAGAACAAAAATAATTGGTCAGGAAAAAGCAAGCGAAGTTGTTCGACAAATTCAATGAAATCATGACACACACACACCTTCAATATGAATTCCCATGGGACGAGACAATGACATTTCGAATTCCTGCACCAACTCAGATTCACCAACAACTTCACTAGCCCTTTTGAATTGAGTCTCAATAGTTTTGGACAGGACTCTTCGGGATGATATTGCAGAACGAACTCCTTCCATTGTACTCTTTGGCCAAAGTTTCTAAAAAACACACACAAATTGGATGAGGAAAAAATGAAAAGATGTCAAGCAAGTTTTCAACGTTTGAAAATCATCATCACTCACATCTCCAATAGTAGCTGACGTAGCTACCATCATATCGCCAGCTCGAATCCCAAGATCCCAAGCCAATTCCCCTCTCACGACACTCGACACAATAATACCATTCAAACCACCATCCACCTCCTCCTCATTCAGAGTCTGTATCGATCCATCATTTCCCATTTCACCAAAAGTACATTCCTTCTTTTGATTCCTCATGACTTCCTGCTCCAGCGAGACGTACCGCAGAAAATCAATTTCAAGACAATTCTCCGATACAGTCCCCTCCTTCACCTCCCTCAATGAGAGTCCAGTCTTATTCTTCGTTCCGATATCCACAATGGGAAGATCAACATTGTAGGCAAAAGTTTGCATACCATCCTTGACATCCATGACGACTCTCATCTTCCTGTTAGCTCTCATCGTTCTATTAGCCTCACCAATACCAATCTCTTCTTCATCTTGACCATCGTCAATGTAAGCCACTTTAACGGTCCTCACTTTATCTCCTAGAGAGGGCATGGCTAATTTATTCAGTTGGGATGGATCATCGCTAAACGAAGACAGTATGGAAGATGCCCTCTGGGTGCGACTGTGCATTATGCTCGGTTGTGAGAAAGAATGTTGGAAGGATTCAGCTCCTTGCTGTGAGGCGAGGAGGAGCAGTATAGATAGGGCATTTTTGTAGCTGGGCATGTTTTAAAATTTTTTGTGCAATGAGAATTGATCTTTTGTATGTCAAGATGTCCAGTCAGAATTTGTTTCAGCGTGTGATATCTGCTGAGTAATAATAGATTGTAGGTTTTCTTTCTCGAAGGATCTCTTGCTTGCTCGCTGGCTCGCTGGTATGATACGAATGATGGTGCTTCTGGACCTTTGCTTACATCATCATGTGAATTCAGTTTTGGTGAGTCACCAAAACGCGTGGATCGGAAGTTCGCAGATTGTCTCTGTTTTTGAAACCCGGAGGATTGATCGCAAGCAAAAGCAAAAACAAAAAAGGGACTGAATGGAGAGGAGTAGAGGAGAGCAAAGCTACTTTAATGTAGCAAATACCAAAGAAGGCATGGGGCAAGCATGCAAAAGGGGTTTGTTGCTGACACACACACCACACGACGACGGATTTTCGTTTGACGGCCAAGGCCTTGCTTTGGAAATGGTTTTGTTGCGACGGTAATAAGATAACACATAACATTAACTGATTAGAGTAAGCAACCTAACTAAACCAAGCAAGTAACTTACTTACTCGTAGTACGAAGTGCCATCTTCAAATCTCCAACAGGAACAGTGTCGATGATACACTCAATAACGGCGAAAGCAATCAGGCTGCTCCCAGTAATGTATCCGATACTATTACTGCTGCTATCAGTTCACGCACCTCTAGCATCCTGCATAGACCAACAAAAGCAAGAAGCGACAAACAACATATCAATACCGCAGCCCCGATACTTTTCAAAACTACCCCAAGAAAGAATCAATCTCGAAGTGGAGTACGCTCAAACACACAGAAAATGGTCTCAGCGCGTCGTACTCGAAATATTTCACAGTCAAATGATAGGAAGGAGCGCCGTATTCAATGGGAACGCTTCCATGGAAGGGGCTGACATAGGTACCTTCCGACACCCAGAAACTGGAGAATTTGAAAAGTTTAGGAAAGGACAACAACCGAATTGGGATCACTTCAATTATGAAGGGATGGACACGATATGCAATCATTGGGAGGGTATCACCTGCCACGAACGGGAAGATAATGGAATCGGTGATATCTGTTGGTGCATCATGGAATGGGAGGCAAATGAGTACAAATGGGCAGATGATTCTGATAATGTACCAGCAGATTGTCAAAGGAAATGCCAAGGACATGACATGATTGGGAAGAATCAAGCCCCGCTCGATGCCATTACGAGAATCAATTTGAATAATTATGGTTTAGTCGGTTCCATGATTCCAGAAGAATTATCGCATTTAAAATTCTTGGAAAGGATCGAGTTGGGTGGTAATAGACTGATTGGAGCGTTTCCGCGAACTTTGGGGGATTTGCCAGGGTTGAAGCACGTCAATTTATCAAATTGTGATGTGCTGGAATTTTCAAAGGATTTGAAACCCATGCTTTGGCTGGATGAATTGATTTTGAGAGACTCTTATCTCAGTGGGACTATACCCCAAGGGCTATTTCATAGTACTAAGTTGATCCTTCTAGATCTGGGTAAAAATGAATTGAATGGTAGCATTCCATCCGAATTCTTTCACCTGACAAAGTTGGTTAAAGTGTTGCTCGACGACAATATGTTAACTGGCACTATTCCGACAGAGATTGGTCGCCTTGCGTCTCTAAAGTATTTTTCCATGGAATATAATGAACTCACTGGATCTATACCACACGAGATGGCAACTTTACCCCATTTGGAATTCCTCAAGCTAAACCACAACGATCTCACAGGAAAAATACCTCCAGAGCTTTTTACAGATTCATTTTTAGCGCTCGAGGTGTATAACAACCAACTGACTGGATCCATTCCCAAAGAAATGCAAGCATCAACTAGTCTACAATTTGTCAACCTTGCTCGAAACAAATTGAAGGGAAAGATTGAACCTGAATTTTGTGAACGAATCCGGCCTGTTTCGAAGTTCTCCAATGATGACGTTTCGCCCTGTGACCATTTAATTGTTTGTCCACGAGGATATTTCCACTATCTTGGCTTAGCAACCTTAACTGAAGGTTGTGCATCCTGCCCCTCATGCCATTCCGGCGACTTGAAAGACAAATCGTGTTCCTACGTTGGGCAAACGACTTGTAATGATGGCACAACGATTGTCAGGGGTGACATGGACGGAGATGGTGCATTGAGCGAGAGGGAAATTCTCAGATTAATTTACATGTTAAATGAGGGCCATGATTGGGAAGATGAATTTTCCGTCTGGGGCGACATGACGCATGGGGATGCATGCGATTTGCCGGGTGTGGATTGCAAAAGTGGTCTGATGGGCATTTCATTGAAAAAGGCAAATATGTGTTCAAGCCGCAATAAATCATGTGGAGTATTGCCACTTGAGATTGGACTTCTACAGAAATCACTAGAGGTTTTGGACGTGGGGAGAACGAGCGAAAACAAAACCCGGATGCGAATTCCATCAGAAATAGGGCAATTGACAAAGCTTAAGGTGCTGGATGTTTCTAATAATTTGATTGGCGCTCTACCGTCAGAAATAGGACAATGTCAGGAATTGCTCCTCTTGAATCTTTTTAGAACAGGTCTCACTGGAACATTAGAAGAAAACGTTTGGAGCTTGAAAAAATTACAAAAACTTGACATACGTGAAAACAAGTTCTCCAGTCAAAATATTTCACAAATTATGCAGCTCGCTAATCTACAAGAAATACTCGCTTCTAGATCCAGCCTCGTTGGCACAATCCCCTCGGAAATCGGGGCACTGAAAGGCCTGATGAATATTGAGTTATGGGGCAACGCTCTTGTCGGTAGCATACCACAAAGTGTGGAAAAGTTACAATTTCTGACGAGAATCGAGTAAGTTGAATATTTTTGCTTCGTCCGTTTGAATTTCTTAGCAAGTTGCTGCTTATTTTAACACTGCTCCATGTTCCTTCGTACAGTCTATACACCAACCATTTGACAGGTTCTATTGAGCCCCTTGCAACTTTACCCAGTATCGAAATAATTCATTTGAAGAAGAACAACCTATCCGGAACAATTCCATCATCTCTTGGCGAAATAGCGAAGAAATTATCATGGTTAGACTTGTCCGGCAATCATATTGTAGGTGAAATACCATCATCTCTCGGTTCTCTTCAGCATCTAGCAGACTTCCAAGTCGGAGACAACAAACTGTTTTCGCCCATTCCTGAATCGTTATGTTCTTCAGAAAAAGTAAATGGTGGGCAAGTGGGAGATTCCTGTGACCATATTCTCTGCCCCATGGGGACTTTTTCAGAACATGGCTTCGCAAAGTCTGGGGGTGCAGAGTGCATACCTTGCCTAGAAGGTAAAGAGACAATGTTCTTGGGGCAAACATCATGCTCCAAACCAATTATCGGCGACTACATAGAATTATTCTACAGTACTATCTACAATTTGGATTGGGTGCGATCTGATGAGGATGAATTTTTCTTCGACGGTGGCAATGAATGTGAATGGGAAGGAGTTACATGCGACAAAGATCATAATGTGAACAGTATTGAATTTTCCCTTTCAAAGTTAGAATTTGACGAGGATCTTTTCAGGGGGCATGGTGCCATATCATCATAAATGAGTTCGATCTCTGCTTATTCATGAAATCTAAATTAATGTTAGCATTATGAGTCTACATTACAGATCAACCTCTCTTGCGCTTTCTATTCGCCTTTGTCTCGGGTTTAGCGTTCCTATCGCCATGATATCCTAAAAAACACTCAGATCCAGAAGAAAACATAACACCGAAATTCAAAAATGAGATAGATGATTTTTTCTCTTGAAACCGCGTTGGAGTCGGGGTACGCATCGAGACTGCTATGCTGGGAAAACATCACAAACACCTTGCTCGGACAGGTAGCAGTATGTAGCAGTGCCAGTTGGTCCCGGTGATATCATACTGTCATATCATATCATTCGCTAGCAGCACACTAAACAGGAACACTGAGCAACCAACCTCATCTCTTGCGCACCAATCGGAAATCAGGACAGTACTACTGAAAACCAAGCACTTTTGCACCATCATATGCATAACATCTTGATTAAGAATAATGAAAGCTCTTCACACAATACCAAATAGTATAATAATAATCTTCTTGTTGTTAATACATCAATCAGCACATGCACAACAACAAGACCTAACGACATTGAACGGAGGCTCCATTATGGCAATGGCGGGTAAAAACTGCGTTGCCATTGCAGTAGACAAGAGATTCGGATCTGGACCCCAGATGATCAATGTATTGCCACGCACTGTATTGGTCCCCCACAGTCGCGTCATGATTGGATTGGTCGGTCTTGAAGGCGATGTGCAGACATTGTCTAAGGAGGTGTCAATTCAAATCTCTACAAAAATGGGGAGGCATTTGGGGTTTGGAGATAGTATGAATAATGATAGGCAAATCAGTCCGAAGAGTGCTAGTATGCTGTTAAGTCATTTGCTATACAGTAAGAGGAACGGACCTTACTATGTCGAACCAATCATTGCTGGACTAGAGAAAGTGATGACGGAGGAAGGATCCGGAAATAAGATAAGAAATGGAAGAATACCCGAAGGAGGAAATGCTCCTACCACGATCAAGTACAAGCCTTTCCTATGCGCACAAGATTTAATCGGAGCACAGAGTAAATCTGCGCAATTTGTTTGCTCAGGTGCAGCTTCAAAATCACTCTATGGTACCGCGGAGGCTATGTGGAGACCCGACTTGCAACCTGATGAATTAGTGCAAGTACTAGGGCGAGCGTTCCTGAGTGCAATGGAGAGGGATTGTCTCAGTGGATATGGGTCTGTGATATACCTAATGGTTGGCGGTAAAGGAATTGAGGAAATAGAATTAGCTGCTCGTAATGATTAAGTGATTTTTCTCATGCTACTTGCAAGTTGCGAGCTTGATAATTCGGTTTCAAAGACGAACATACTAGTGAGATTTGCGATTACTCCAATACAATGCGATGGGACATAATATAATAACTTTTTTTATTAGCAAAGAATTATAAAGATACAGTGAATCCCATGTGAATAATCCATGTTATTAATAATATCCTCCATAGTTTATAGAACTGCTCTACGAAGAACTCAATAGATCAAAATGCAAAAGCCATCAAAAAATGTGTTCGAAATCACAAACATTTCTGGACAGTAGCCTTCAACTTTGCTTCGTCAGCTCCACAAATTTCGTCTACTTTATTGCCACCCTTGTAAAACTGGAAAGTGGGCATAGCCTTGATTCCGCATTCTGCAGAGACATCACTTGCATCATCAACATCCACCTTGACAAAGACAGCATCAGGAAACTCCTCAGCCATTTTTTCAAAAATTGGGCCAATGAATCTGCATGGAGGACACCTATATTAATAGTAGGACGATGATTGAAGAAGAATGATGGAAGAAGTGATTAGAAATGATGGTATTCAAGAAATTGCAAATTGCATTGTAGTCTTGTTTTTGTTTTCGGCGAAAAGGGCAGTACGCGCACTCCTAGTACTACTCGTAGCTAGTAGCGCCGGGTCTGTCACTTGTCACATACCATGTTGCTGTGAAATCAATTACTATCAGTTTGGTTTCATTGCCAACGAGGGCGTTAAACTCAGCGAGGTTATTGAGGTACTGCATTGTGCGTAATGTTGCTTTAGTATCTAATGATGTACGAGTGTACGAGTGGATGTTTGTGTTGAGAGACTGTTGAGAGCGAGTTATTTCTTGGGGTGTTCTGATTTGTCGAGAAGCCTCCGAAGATCTCCGAACATCCTTCTGGATCGCAGAAATTCCCCATTTTCAATCTCAAAATCGACGGACAGACAAAATGGGCAAATTCTTCCTCTCCTCCTTTTACCTTCTTCCTTTCCAAAACCGATACCAACTTCTTCTAACTATCGCCACCACTATGTACTGAACAACATTCCACCGTCAACTACTAGCGCTATTGCAACTACTACATACAAGAATATCAAACAATATACCATGGCATCAACACGAACCTTAGCTCCCCTCTTGAGACGATCAATTGTTGCAACGCGCACAAACCAATCTTCTCTCAGAGGAGGTGCTTCCCCGCCTCTTCCTCCTTTTGCTAGAAGTCCAGTGCCCACTTCAAAGGTAAGCGCACAAGTTCAGTATATTCAAGTGGTGATATCCATGTCTCACTTTAATGAGGATAGTGAGATATGATGATATGATCCGAATGATTTGGTGAGAATGTTTGAATGTTGGTGATGGACGCAGAAAAACTGATGCAGAAATCGGAAAAAGTCGTCGAGGGCGGTAAATCGAAGCCACACCCACATGCATTCATCCATCTCGAAAAATATCGTCTCACGAAAACAGCCCCTCTTCTCTCCAATCCATATCAGCTCGTTGAAAATAATGATGCAGTATGGGATGACGGTGTCGCTCCCGAGGTTGCGCTCGATTTCGATTGTCAGCATGTAAGCAGCAGCGAAGGAATTTTATCATGGCTTGGCGGACTCAGTCTCTTTGTGGGTCTTTATCAATTCGTAAAGATTACCGATCCCCAATCTAAGAATCCCGCGGTGAATAGGATTATGAATGTTGTTGTTGACGCTCCAAGAACTGGTCCTCCTGTTATTGAAGAATAGATTAATGCAGGTGGTGGTGGTCAAAATTGTGGGCAGCGGAAGGCGGTAGCGTAAATGTGTTGCATGATAATCTACATGTGTAGGCCACGTGTAGATTTCAGAGCGATCGAATTATAAAACATTTTTTTTACATTGGTGATTTTCAATTTGAAAGCTATGCCGTGTACGTGTCCATTATTTCAGAATGAAGCAAAATACAACGTCAAATTTGCAAGCAATAAATGAATGTTTCATATTATATTTTTATAAATATGTATCTAGCAAAGACCTGACTGTATATTCGGATATGAATGTGCAATTTTCACATTTATGTCGGTATTTTGCTTCATCGCCTTTTATGGATAAAAGAAGGACAATATGAAATAAGTATTCGTTGGACAAGCAATGTACGTGTACATACCGGTACATGTAGAGTGTGTACAACCAACAATATGTTTCTGATGTGAAGAAGGTAAGTAAGTTCAAGATGTTGACGGGATTGACTTGAAGTGCATACATGCAAGAATTTAAGAGGTTTGGAGTTGGGGAGAACACTACCAAACTCTTGTGTGGTGCCTGTGGGTCATCCTTCTCTGGATCTGTGTGGGGTTCAAATGTCCTTTCTCCCTCGCATGCATGGCAGCATACATATCTCCAGGAGCCATGCCTTGAAAAGCTATGGCATGATCGCTGCGCGTAGAGTCACGCCTACGAATGATTGTAATGACACTTGCGAATTCCTTGCATTCGTCTGGGACTTCTCCATTATGGGACATCTTGGCGATAGCTTCACAGTACTTCCTATCAAATTTCGTTTCTATAAATAGTTGAGATGTAGTGTTGATGGGATAAACATCTATATATCAGTAAAGCATCTTACCTTTGTCTGTCATGTGAATCGTATTCTTTCTTGGTCTGAAATTGAGAACAGTTTGGTGTCACGCAACATTAGTCAAAAATGCATTGGAAAAATTGGTGAGATGGAAATCTTTCAATCCACACTGAAAGCGAAGGAATAAAATACATTCATACATACACAGATGCACATTGCATATTGACTCACATTATACGTTGGCGTCGTTCTCAAAGAATGAGTTGATTACAAAGATGAACGGGAGGATGATTTTGAGAGATGAGAATTCCAGATTTCGAGGGCTACGAACGTACTGTAGCTTCAAGCGCCCTTGAAACAGAGAGTGAAAATAAGCTATTTTGACACCAAAACGATATAAAATTGAATTCGGATGTCAGCTAAATTTTGATATTTTACTTCATCCACAATCGTCCTGCGCACTCCAGCTAGCTCGCGCGCGGCGGCGTTGACACTTTATTTGACACTTTCAACCTTTTATTTCTCCGCGATTTTGAAATTTTGGAGAAAACGGAGAAATCGCGATTTACGCAGCATCTTCAATCTCCCACGAACATTACAGACTTGCTTTTTTAAAATGTTCACGCCAAAGTCGTATCATAGTGTTGTCGAACAACTGCTGTTTCAGCCAATCAACACGGTACCTTTTTAACCTGAAAGCGATCCATGGGGGGCGTTAGTTTTATTTACAACGCGTCCACCACGTACTGTACTACGGACAGCCCATTAATAAAATTACAACTTTCACAGTATCAAAATTATTGGAACAGAGAACAAGACCTATAACTCCATGATCAATTCTTAGCACCATTATCGTGGGCCTGTTGTATGAAGTCACCCGACCTGGTTAAAAATGGAGAAGACCCCCTCCATATCATCGCTATTTTCCATCATGCAAACTCATTGCATTTGGCTTCTTCAAGGAACAAGAATTGGCATCTTTGTCATTGGCACCTATAGTGCTTTGGTGAAGGTTTATTTCCAAATTTTGCATAGTATCAGCTCTTCTACGTGTAGTAGCAATAATTGGTGACATAGGAATATCCCTAATGTTGCCGGTACTACGCTGACGATTAATTCTCTTGATATGAGATTTAGTCTCACTATTTTCATTTTTGTGCGAGGTTTCGCGCTTGATAGGTCGGGGTCTAGAATTGGTGTGCGATAGAGAAGAACCATGAGAAATGCCTTGAGATTGGTACATTGGGGTCTGAGTGTGGTGGGTGTGGTCTGGATACATGATATGATCGTTCGGCGGCGTCAACCATGATTGGTGGCGATCATGGGTCGTATGCTTGTACATGGCACCATCATCGTAGCTCGCCACACCATTGGGAGTGTTTTGACATGCATTACTATAGCCATCCCAGTGGTTCAAGAAGTTATTATTGGAACCACCATTATCACTTCCCGAACGCCAGTGGTGTGCATTGATATCCTCCTTAAAGATGCTAGTGTCTGTTGCACTTGAAGAACTCTGGTAATCATTGTTCTTTGCAGAGCCAGTCTGCTGCCGAGTGTAGTATCCTTCTCCTTGGTATCCATATCCATGCGTAGTCCATTCTTGTCTTTTTTCATCTGAATTTGATAACGATCGTTGGGATAAAGGAAGAGGATGCGTCCATTCGCTTCCATTGTCTGGGTACATTGTGGGAAAAGTACGAGGAGTCTCCCTGGACAAGAACGAGCCTGTGGGAGGTGGCTCTCCTGTAGATGCAAGAGGGAGAGGATTCCCCACAAACGAGTGTTCGCGAGGCAAGTCTGCAGTGAGGAGCATGGATGTTGATGATCCAGTTACTGCATTCGGATGGTAAACAGCACGGTGTTCATGTGGTGGAAGCTGTGTGCGCGATCGTCCCCATCCTTGTCCACCAGGAGCGTCGTCGCCGCCATCTTCTTTTAGTGGGCTTGGAACCGGGGAGTCGGTATCATCAGAATCCCAAGAGAATTCTTTGATAGACATTAAAGCACTTGCGGAGTTGTACGCGACTCGTAGACTAGTCCTTCTTGTGCTCTTGCCCTGAAATTTTTCGCGTTGCTCTTCAAAACAATGGCTTTCTTCTTCTGAAGGTGTCGAGTCGCAACCGTTCTTCTATCATAACATGATAGGAGGAGTTTAGTAGCAGAAAAAGGGTTTTTGATATGAGAAACGTTTCCATAGAAAAATCAG
>Ga0115005_10002185_pt1 | contig 15650 bp, 12 predicted proteins | sample ArcOceMetagenome_FD_87163 | JGI IMG/M metagenome (GOLD analysis project Ga0115005, IMG submission 87163) | Marine eukaryotic phytoplankton communities from Arctic Ocean - Arctic Ocean - Greenland ARC118M Metagenome | ecosystem: Environmental > Aquatic > Marine > Oceanic | place: Arctic Ocean... | reverse complement strand
TACTTAGGTTATAATTTTGAATTCATAAACCATTGACAATCAGACCTAATAAATTTTAAAAACCAATCAAATATTTATAAATAAATGTATCCATATATTCAATAGGTTTTAGCCATTCGTCCTTTTTATAATCATATATGCTAAAATATTACTTTATAAAATAAGTATTTTTAAAATACTTAAAGTATGATTAAGGTTAAAACCTACACTCTGCTTTGAGTAAAACCAATAAACAACTACCTTCGCCGGCAATAGTATCCAATCAAAACAAAAAAATATGGAGAATCAATCACTTTGGTTTCTTGAGAATATTGATGTAACAGGAATTTTCTGTCCAAATAAAAATGCTGCTCACGACCATATCAAAAGAGTATTCAAAAAAGGAGATTACGTATATCTTCCGAATGAGCATGCAGATAAAGTCTATTTTTTGACGACTGGAAAAATCAAAATAGGGACCTACTCCAAGGATGGAAAAGAAATTACAAAAGCAATTCTTGAAGCAGGAGAAGTTTTTGGAGAATTATCACTTTTAGGCGAAAGTAAACGTCGAAATTTTGCGATTGCAATGGAGAACACAGAAACGTGTTTAGTAACCGTAACTGAAATGAATGAATTAATGCGAGAACATTCCGGTTTAGAAACCTTTATGATGAAGATTATCGGTTCTCGATTATTAAAAATGGAAAAACGCTTAGAATCCTTGGTATTCAAAGATTCCCGAACTCGTGTCATTGATTTTCTAAAAGAATTCGCCACAGATAAAGGACGTAAAGTAGGTTTTGAAGTCGAAGTTCGAGGCTTCTTAACACATCAAGAAATTGCAAATCTTACCGCAACTTCTCGCCAAACCGTCACCACGGTTTTGAACGAATTGAAAAAGAAAAATATTATTAGTTTCAATCGCCGCAGACTTTTAGTTCGTAGCATGGAACAGTTACAATAATATATTGATATTTTGTTGTGTTGTCGTATTATCGAAACAACACAACAACGTATGAACACATCAATCACATTCCTTCACCATATTCCCCTTTTTATCAATAAAAAAGCATTTTCTCCCTTTCTGAACCTTCGCAATTCCATCAATAAAAAAGCTAATTTTTTGATATTTTAATGGGATAATTTTCTCCCCTTGAGCATCTATAAATCCCCATTTCTCGTTCTTTAAAGCTTTCGCCAAACCATCATTAAAATTACTGACTTCATCATATTTCGTGTCAATAATTAATTCCCCTTTTAGATTCACAAATCCCCACTTACTTTTCAGTTTCACCTTCAATAAACCTTCACTAAAAACATCGCCAACGGCTTGATATTCCAACGGTACAACCGTTTCCCCATCTTCATTAATGAAACCATACAAACCATTCTGTCCTACTTTCACCAAACCTTGATAAAATAATCCAGCATCATCGTATTCGACAGGAATCATCATTCCTCCATTTTTATTTAAAAACCCATATTTTGATTTTGTATGCACAAAACCCATTTCATTTTTCGCTCCTTCTTCAACGTTACGAACTCTTGCAAAACCAAACTGAAAAGGACTTATTTCTCCATAAACTATTGGAATAATAGGCGTTCCATCATAATTAATTGCACCCCAATTTTCACCTTTTTTAACAATTGCCAAACCGGATTCATAAGGTTTAATTTTTTGATATTGATGCGGAATAAGGATTTCTCCAGTTGGTGTAATTACGCCATATCGCTGATTCCGCAACGCAATCGCCCGACCATCTCGAAACGTTCCAATATGATTATAAATAAACGGTAATTCCTCATATCCATGTCGATTAATTAACCCCCATTTACCATTATCATTCACTCTCGCCACATACAAAGTCGAATGATTCAAACCTTCATAAGCATTATTAAATGAACTAACTTTCCGATATTTCAATGGAATAATAACCTGTCCCAAAGTATCAATAAATCCCCATTTGAATTCTTTCAAAACAGGAGCTAAACCATAAGAAAAGGCTCTAATTCGCTCATATTCAAAAGGAACAACCATATCGTTATCCTTATTAATAACACCATAAACGTCACCTATTTTCGCAATACTTCGTCCATTTATGAAACGCTCCAAATCATCGTACTGAAATGGAATTACAATCTCCCCTTTCGTATTAATTGCGCCATAAGAATCATTTTTTCGAACAATTGCCAAACCTTCAGAAAATGAATACGCAAAATCATAACGAAATTCAATCGCTACCTTACCATCCGGCTTCACAAACCCCCACTTATTATTATCTCGAATGACCGCTAAACTGTCAGAAAAAGAAGCTGCATAATAATATTGAATCGGAATAACAATATCGCCTTTCGGGTTCAGAAAACCATATTTCCCATCCTTTTCTACTCTCGACAGTCCAGAACGAAATTCACTTGCATTGTCATAAATAATCGGAATCACCGCCGAATCTGCCGAATTAATAAACCCCCACAAATCATTCAATTTCACCAATGTCAAACTGTCCTCAAACGAATTCGCATATTCATACTTCAATGGAATTTCCCATTCTAAATCCCGATTCAGAAAACCATAACGATCATTATTTTTCACCAAAGCCAAATCGTTTTTGAACCAGATAATTTTATCATAAACTGTCGGTAAACGTTCCCTTCCTTTCAAATTCGAAATGCCATATAAACCCTTTCGCTTCACTACAATTAAAGTATCCATCCCCGGATTTTGCCAACTATAAGCAACCTCATAACGACCACTCCAAGTCCTCACTTGTTTTTCATATTCCACTCGCTTATCGAATTCTCTAGTAATATGTTTTTGACCAAAAGCGATAAATGAACCGCCAAAAAGGAAGATTACAGCTAATAAATATTTCATCTTATTTTATTTAAAAGGAACACGGACAATTCATCCGTCATTTTAAAATCAGCTAGATTTTAGATTAGAATACAGCTTTAACGTCCGTTATTAGTTCCTAATTATCAATCTTAAAATATTATGACTCGAAGAAACCAATAATCATCACCGTTTAATACAGAATTAACAAAAAAAATCCGCCAACCTAAATAAATAAGTTGACGGATTTCTCTATCCTGAATAAATTACAAACAATAAACGATTTCACGTCCTAACGTAAAATTCAAATTCACATCAACACAGTCCATAATTTATAATTCATCATTATTCTAATATGCTTTCGCAAATAAAACACGTTGTTTAGAAGGTTTTCCAGAAAAAACACAAACACCATCTTCCAATAGATTATCTATAGGAATACAACGAATCGTCGATTTAGTGGCTTCCTTAATTTCTAATTCAGTTTCCGTCGTTCCATCCCAGTGAGCCGAGATAAAACCACCTTTATTTTCTAAAGTATCTTGGAATTCTTCCCAAGAGTTCACTTCCGTTGTATGTGCCGCTCTATACACTTTTGAGCGATTCAACAAGTTATCTTGAATATCTACTAGCAAGTTTTCCACGTAATCTGCAATACCTTCCAAAGGAATACTTTCCTTCTCCAAAGTATCTCTACGAGCTACTTCCACAACACCATTTTCCAAATCACGTTTACCAATTGCCAAACGAACAGGAACACCTTTCATCTCATATTCAGCGAATTTGAAACCAGGACGATTCTTCTTATCTTTATCATATTTTACAGAAATTCCTTTCGCTTTCAATTCCGCCATAATTCCTTCTGCAACTTCCGTAATTACACCATTTGCCTTTGGAATTGGAATAATAACGACTTGAATTGGAGCTAACTTTGGAGGTAAAACCAATCCATTATCATCCGAATGTGTCATAATCAAAGCACCCATCAAACGAGTCGAAACGCCCCAAGAACTCGCCCAAACGTATTCTTCCTTATTCGCTTGATTCAAGAATTTTACATCAAATGCTTTTGCGAAGTTTTGACCCAAAAAGTGAGAAGTTCCAGATTGTAAAGCCTTTCCATCCTGCATTAATGCCTCAATTGTATACGTATCATTCGCCCCAGCAAAACGCTCATTAGGCGTTTTTACACCTTTCACCACAGGAACAGACATCCATTCCTCTGCGAACTTAGCGTAAATATCCAAAATCGTTAACGTTTCCTCAAGCGCCTCTTTCTTAGTCGTGTGAGCCGTGTGACCTTCCTGCCAAAGAAATTCTGTTGTTCTCAGAAACATACGAGTTCTCAGTTCCCAACGAACCACATTCGCCCATTGATTAATCAATAATGGCAAATCACGATAAGAAGAAATCCAGTCCCGATAAGTATTCCAAATAATCGTTTCAGAAGTCGGACGTACGATTAATTCCTCTTCCAGTTTTGCCTCAGGATCTACTACAAGTCCTTCACCATTAGGATTTGCCATCAATCGATGATGGGTAACGACTGCACATTCTTTCGCAAATCCTTCAACATGTTCCGCCTCTTTACTCAAAAAACTCTTTGGTATAAATAAAGGAAAATAGGCATTCACGTGTCCTGTTTCCTTAAACATTGTATCCAATTGAGCTTGCATTTTTTCCCAAATCGCAAACCCGTAAGGCTTAATGACCATACAACCTCTAACCGCCGAATGACTCGCCAATCCCGCTTTATTTACAATATCATTATACCATTGTGAATAACCTTCCGAACGATTCGTAATTTCTTTATTCGTTGCCATGATTCTTTTTGAATAGTTGATATCGAAATATATCCGAATATCATTTTTATTAAAAATTTTATACGTCAAACTCGAAATCAATTATAATGATTCCAAATTTTAAAAACACTTGATAATGAATTATTTATAATCAAATTCCTTCGATTGAATATTTCTCTATTTCGTCTTTACTTTTTATCAATTCTGATTTTAGACATTAAATAACTCAAACGTCATTTTCATCATTTCAAACGTTAAACTCACATAAAAGAGTTGTTGTAATTGCTTAATAAGTCGTATATTCGAAACAAAAATAGTAAAAACAGGATTTTATTATTGAAGAGAGTCCAATAATTGACTATAAAAACATAAATAACATGAAAAAATTTAATTTATTCACTCTTGTTGCCGCTTTTTTAGCATTTAGCTTCACCGCGATAGCACAAGAATACGATGATATATACTTCAATCCCAGTGATGAAGTATCTGCTGTAGGTAATATTTCGACATCTAATAATAATACAAACTATGGCTCAGAATATTCATCGAATAACGCTGAGTATGTAGAGGAAGATTACTATGTCGATAACGAATATGAATATTCTTCTCGTATTCGTCGTTTCCACCGTTCTGGAAATAGTGGTTATTATAGTAATTATTATACCAATACTTACTACTATAATCCTTATTCTCCGATCACTACGATTTATATAGCTCCTGCATATTCATATAATTCATGGAATCGTTATAATCGTTGGAATAATGGTTTCAATAATAACGGATTTAACAATGGGTTTAATAACGGATTTAACAATGGATTCAATAATGGATTCAATAATGGAGGAAATTCATGGAATAATCCTTATGGTTATAATGCTTACAATCCATATTGTCCACCATATGGCGGTAATAACGCTTATAATCCATACAATACCGGTTTTGGAAATACACCGGTTTTGAACTCTTATTATGGAGGCGGAAATGGAAACAGTGATAATAGTAATAATAATAATACTGGTCGTCCAGTAGTGAACGGACCAAGAAGAGGAACGAATAGTACAAATGGTACGAATATAAATAACGCAACGAATCCAACTCGTACAACTCCTCGTCCTGTTCGCTCGGAAAATACAACTGCGGGAAGTACAGACGCAGGTCGTAATTCTACCACAACGAGTCCGACTCGTCGTCCAACAAGAACGACAACGAATAAACCGGCAAGACAGCCAGCTACCACAACGCCTTCAAGAAGACCAAGTACTACAACACCGACGCCTTCAAGAAGACCAAGTACCACAACGCCTTCCCGTTCTCGTAGAAGTTCAGGCGGAGGTGCTGCAAGTTCTCCTTCACGTAGTAGTGGTTCTTCAAGTGGACGCAATGCTACTTCAAGACCATCAAGAAGCAGTAGCAGCTCGACTTCTCCGAGTAGAAGTAGCAGTCGTTCTTCTTCAACTTCTCCAAGTAGAAGCTCTTCAAAAAGTTCAGGCGGAGGGAGTTCATCAAGCCGTAGTTCTTCAAAATCAAGTAGCAAACGTAGCGGAAGAGGAGGAAAATAAAAACCTAATTACGAGAAAGGTCATTAGGTAAATTCTTATAAAAATCATCAGTAATTAATACTTTTCTTGTAAGGTTTAACTTCCTCACCTGATGACTATTATAAAAAATATAAACGATTTATCGTTTCATTGAAGCAAACTTTCAGATAGAATTGGGAAATTATAATTTCTTCAAACTGTGAAAATCGGTTAAGACATTCCCTATTTTTAGGTTTTATCTTTTGAAATAAGTAAAGTGGGTGGGGTTTGTGATTTTCACAAAACTTCACCCATTTTTATTAAAAAAAATATTCTTTGATTTTGAATTACAAAGAGGTATAGGTCCTGACGATTATTATAAAAAATACTATTTTTAATCGTCTGCCAAAACCCTTTTAAAACTGAATACCTCTGAAAATATTTAGACTTTTAACAAAAACACGAATAACTATGAATAAGATAATCATAACACTTTTGATAAGTTGCTTTTTTATATTCGACTTATCTGCACAAACGATTCAAGATGCGTTGCGATATTCCCGATTACAATCTGGCGGAACTGCACGTTCAATTAGTACAGGTGGAGCATTAAGTGCTTTCGGCGGAGATTTTGGAACATTGAGTGCTAATCCAGCTGGAATTGCAACTTATCGCCGATCAGAATTAATAATTACGCCAAGTTTAAATTTTTCCAAAACAGGTTCTAGGTTTGCAGAAACGGATTTCTCAAATAATAGAACAAATATTAACTTGAGTAATCTTGGGCTTGTATTTTCAAAAGTAGATAATTCTTCTGATTGGAAATCAGTGAATTTAGGAATCGGAATGAATCGCTTGACGAATAATAATCAAGAGTTTTATTACGAAGGTATTACGCAAGGAACGATAGCCGAACGTTGGCAGACTTTGGCCAATGGTAATTTACCGGACGATTTAAATGCCTTTGAAGAAGCAATTGCGTATGAAGCCGGAATTTTATATCAATTTGGAAATACCCCAGCGGATGAATATTTAATTGATCCAGATGGAACAGACTTCGTAAAAAAAGAGCAAACCGTAATTCGTAGTGGTTCTGTAAATGATTTGAACTTAACGCTTGGTGGAAATTATCGCCATAAGCTATATGTTGGTGTGACCCTTGGAATGCCAATTGTTAAATTTGAAGAAACAAAAGATTATACGGAAACAGATGAGTTCGATATTAGTCCTGAATTTAATAGTTTGGATTTTGATGAGTTTTTCAGCACAACTGGAATTGGTTTTAATGCAAAATTAGGTATTATTTATAGAGTGAATCAAAATTTTAGATTAGGTGCGGCAGTTCATACCCCGACATTTTTCAACCTTTCTGACCAATATTATACAACGATTGTTTCTAATCTAACATTAGGAGGAACTACTGAAACATATCAAGCAGAATCACCAGTTTCTAATTTTTCGTATAATCTAGTTTCCCCTTGGCGAGCGGTTGGAAGTCTTGGCTTTATGTTTGGTAAATATGGTTTTATTTCTGGTGATATAGAATTCATTAATTATGGTTCAGCTCAGTTTAATTTTGAAACAGACCAAAGTTTCGAGCAATATTTGAATACAAAATTAAAAGACAATTTCAATTCTGCGGTAAACCTTCGAGTTGGAGGAGAAGCAAGATATGGCGTTTTTGCAGTTCGTGCAGGAGCAGGTTATCTAATGTCGCCTTACCAAGACCTTTATGAAGGTGCGGACGAAGGAATGTTTAACTTGAGTATGGGAATTGGTTTGAGAGAAAAAAACCTTTTCATCGATTTAGGAATTGCTCGTAATATGTATAGTGAAACTTATTCTCCTTATACTGTTCCTAATAAAACAGAACAAGTTGAAGTTTTAAATACCATTACAAAAACGCAGTTTGTGGGTTCTATTGGATTTAAATTCTAGGAGAATTACGAATGTTAAACAAGAAACTTTGAATATCGAAATTGAATCGTTTTGATTACATTATACGAGTTCGATATTCCTTGTTTGCTATTCGACATTCATTTTCCGTTCATTATTCGATATTCCAATGACTTTCGTCTAACATTTAAAACTCAATGCACTTATAATTGGTTAAGGATTATAAATATCTTATTTTTATAGTAATTGGGAAATAAATATACTTATCGTGTATATAATGTATTTTCATTACACGGAAACTTAAACATATTATAAGTTATGAAACAAAATAAATTAGCAAGTTTGGCAGTAGTTGGAGTTATATCTTTGATTCTAATTATTAGTTTATCAAACAGTATTTTTCTAACGATTAATGCCGGAGAAAAAGGTGTTTTATTTAAAACATTCAGTGGTGGTTTAGATAAAGAAAATATATATAGTTCTGGTTTTCATGTAATTGCACCGTGGAATACGATGTACCGTTATGATGTTCGGGAGAGACAACAAGAAGAAAAAATGACTGTTCTTTCCAATAATGGTTTAAATATTACGATTGATTTGACCGTTCGTGTAAATCCTGAACATAGTGCAATTGGTGATTTGCATGAAAAGTTTGGAGAAGGTTATCTTGAATCTTTAGTTCGTGCGGAGGTTCGTTCTTCTGCTCGTAAAATCTTTGGTCGTTTTGGTCCAGAAGAATTATATTCTACGAAAAGAGACGAAGTTCAAACAATGATTGAGGAAGATTTAGGAGAAACATTGGCGAAAAACTTTGTTACTTTGAAAGCTGTTTTGATTCGAGATATTACTTTACCGGAAAAAGTTAAAAATGCGATTGAGGAAAAATTAGAAGCAGAACAAGCTGCTTTAAAGTATGAATTTATTTTGGCTCAAGAACGCAAAGAAGCAGAACGTAAAATTATCGAAGCAAATGCGAAAGCAGAATCGAATCGTATCTTAAATGCGAGTTTATCTGATAATATTTTGAGAGATAAAGGTATCGAGGCAACGCTTAAATTAGCGGAATCTCCAAACTCAAAAGTTGTTGTTGTTGGTGGATCTGACGGTTTACCTTTGATTTTAGGGAACTAAGTTTTTTTAGTTTTGACCATTAATACACAGATATTTCAAAAAGTCATCTCAAATTATTTGGGATGACTTTTTTGTTTTTTACTGATTTTACAAACATTTCAATTGATTTTCAGTTATTTTGCTTCATGAAATGATTTTTACCGCAGAGTTTTAGGAGTTTCGAAGAGTTCTTAATTGCTTCGCAATTTTTTATTGGAAATTTATAATAAAAAAAGTGAACAAAGTGAAAATAAAAAAACTCCGTGAAACTCCTAAAACTCTGCGGTGAATCTAAATGTATAAAATGTTGACATACGAAAATCCAAACTTGGTGTTAATCGCACCGATTGAAACAGGAACGGTAACTTGCAAAAGTCCGTCAAATATTGCAATTGTTAAATATTGGGGAAAGTTTGGGCGACAAATGCCGCAGAACCCTTCGATTAGTTTAACATTGGATAAGGCTTATACCAAAACGGTTTTAAAGTACCAACCGAAAACGAATCAACCTTTGGATGAAATTAGTTTAAGCTTTCGTTTTGAGGAAAAGGAGAATGAGAAATTCAAGGTGAAAATTGTTAAATTCTTGGAAAGTATTACCAATATCTTTCCATTTTTAATGCAATTTCATTTTGAAGTAGATTCGATGAATTCGTTTCCACATTCATCAGGAATTGCATCTTCTGCATCCAGTATGAGTGCGTTGGCGATGTGTTTGTGCGAAGTAGAAAATCGTTTGTTTGGAACATTGGCAAACAAAACAGAATTCTTAAAAAAAGCATCTTTTGTATCTCGTTTAGGTTCTGGAAGTGCTTGTCGTTCGGTTTATCCGGTAGCCGGAATGTGGGGAGAATTAGGTGGTGAAGACTTGAGTTCTAACCTTTATGCGATTCCTTTTGAAAAACGTTTGCACCCTGTTTTTCATACTTTTCATGACGATATTTTAATCGTTAGTAAAGGTGAAAAAGCAGTTTCAAGTCGGGCAGGTCATGCGCTCATGGAAGGTAATATTTATGCTAAAAACCGTTACGAACAAGCACGAAATAGAACGCAAAATTTGATTTCGGCTTTCGCCAATGGCGATGTAGAACAATTCGGAAAAATCGCTGAAAATGAGGCTTTAACGCTTCATGCTTTGATGATGTGTTCTGAACCCTCATATATGTTGATGCGACCGAATTCGATGTTAATGATTGAGAAAGTTCAAGCGTTTCGGGCCGATACGAAATTACCACTGTACTTTACTTTGGATGCCGGACCAAATTTACATTTACTTTACCCGGATGAATATGTTACTGAAATTCAAGGTTTTATAAAATCGGAATTAGTACCGCTTTGTGAGAACGAAGAGTGGATTGCGGATAAAGTTGGACAAGGTGCAACATTTTTGTAATTAAAAGAAACCGTATCAATTTTGGACACAGACACCGCTTAATCGAGCAATGAAACAGTCAAACAATGGAATCAAAAATATTAGTAACGGGCGGAACGGGATTTTTAGGTGCGTATTTGTTGCGATATTTGATTCGTGACGGGAAATCAGTACGAGCCTTGAAACGTCCGACGAGTTCAATGGATTTGGTAAAATCCATCGAAGATGAAGTCGAATGGATTGAAGGCGATGTTTTAGATGTATTTAGCTTGGATGCTGCAATGAAAGGAATTGAGCAGATTTACCATTGTGCGGCGGTTGTTTCGTTTGATCCTCGTGAAGCGGAAATGATGAAGAAAATTAATGTGGAAGGAACGGCAAATCTCGTGAATATCGCATTACAAAACGAGGTAAAACGCTTGTTACACGTCAGTTCGATTGCTGCGATTGGACGAAGTAAAGAAACGCCAAACGTAAGTGAAAAAGTGATGTTCACGAATAATCCAATGAATTCAAAATACGCGATTTCCAAATTTTTGGGAGAGCAAGAAGCCTGGCGTGGTCATGCAGAAGGTTTGGATGTCGTGGTGGTGAATCCGTCCGTAATTATTGGAAGTGGCTATTGGAAAAATGGGACGAATGGATTTTTTAATCAAATTTGGAATAATCTAAAATTCTATCCGACAGGAATTACGGGTTTTGTGGATGTTCGTGATGTGGCGAAAGCGATGGTTTTGATTATGGATAGCAAAATTACGGAAGAGCGCTATTTACTGAATAGCGAAAATTTGCCATATGCAACTTTTTTGAACTGGATAGCAGAAGATTTAGGACGGACAAAACCGGATATTAAAGTTACCAAATTCATTCAAGAATTGGCTTGGCGATTCGCTTGGTTGAAATCTAAATTAACCGGCAAAAAGCCATTTCTAACTCGTGAAACAGCTCGAAATTCTTCTTTTCAATTTTATTATAAAAATGATAAATTCTTAAATGCATTTCCCGATTTCCAATTTATTCCGATGCGAGAAACAACTCGTGAAACGGCTGCTCAATATCAAAAAAGTGCGGAAAAAGGAAAAAGATTTGACTTATTGCCAATTTAGATTCTTTTAGACGCAAAGGCGGAAAGAATTCGCAGAGCATGCTAAGATTTTTCTCGTGCACCTTTCCGAATACTTTCTGCCTTCGCATTTATATTATCAGTACGTTTAAACTTGAAATCCCTTTTTGTGCATTTTTGCCGTTAAGAAGTTCTATTTTTGTGCATTCATATTTAAAAATCATTTTTGAATTTTATAAAAAATTACTGACTATCAATTACTAATCATTAAATAAAAGATGTTAAAAATAATAGCTGCTGCATTTTCATATATATTCCATCCATTATTTTTACTAACCTACTTATTATTGTTAGTTCAGTGGATAAATCCTTACCTTTTTGGGCATACGAGTTTTCAAGGTCATAGCTTATTATTAATACAGATTTTCTTCTCTACCGCTCTGTTACCAGGAGTTGCAATCCTATTAATGAAAGCATTGGGAATATTACAATCATTCCGAATGGAAGATAAACAAGACCGAATCGGGCCTTATATCGTGACAGGAATGTTCTACCTTTGGATATTTGCCAATGTTCAAGATAATGGTGAAATTCCCTTGTCTTATCGCAGTTTTGTATTAGCAGCAACTCTTGCGTTATTCCTTTCTTTTTTGATTAATTTGATACAGAAAGTCAATATTCACGCAGTTAGTGCAGGTGTTTTATTAAGTTCCGCAATAATTATGTTAGCGACTTATAGCTATTCGAGAGTCAGTTTAGTAATCTTATTAATGAGCGCAATCATCTTCACAGGAATCGTCGGAACCTCACAACTTATCTTGGAACAAGGCAAACCGATTGATATTTATAGTGGCTTTTTTATCGGATTCGTTGCTCAAGCAATCGCATTGTTTTTTATTTTTTGATGGAAATAATTTTTTGAATTGTTCGATTGTTCGATTGTTTTTTATCGTTCAACGATTGATATTCAGACAACTAAATAATTGAACAATTCAAATAATATAAGAAATGCTAAAAGCACATATTGCTTTATTTTTGGTAAGTCTAATTTATGCCGCAAATTATACGATTGCCAAAGAAGTAATGCCGAAATATTTATCGCCAGATGTACTTGTATTAGCAAGAATTCTGACAGGAACAATTATTTTTTGGTTGGCAACTTCGTTCAAATCTGAAAAGATTGATAAATCTGACTTTGGTTTATTAATCCTTTGTGGCTTTACCGGTGCAGCCTTAAATATGTTCGCATTTTTCAAAGGTTTAAGTCTAACCACACCTATTAATGCTTCCCTTATTTTACTCTTAGTGCCCATCTTAGTATTAATAATCTCCGCAGTTTTCTTCAAAGAGCGAATTACCCGAATCAAAGGAATTGGAATTATATTAGGTATTATTGGTGCCGGATTTTTAGTAATGAATGGTCGTTCTGTAAGTTTAAATTCGCAAGGTTTATTAGGTGATTTACTGATTTGTGTAAACTCAACTTCCTATGCAATTTATTTAGTATTGGTCAAAAAATTAATCCGAAAATATAAGACTTTAACCGTTTTAAAATGGGTTTTTACATTTGGTTTAATCTTCATTTTTCCTTTTACAATTTCCGATTTTACGAATGCGAATTGGTCAGCTATTCCGCTTTCTATTTGGTCAGCGATTGCATTTATTTTGATTGCGGTAACCGTTTTAACTTACTTATTCAATGGTTATGCTTTAAAATTTGTTTCCGCTTCCGTCGTCAGTATTTATATTTATTTACAACCATTATTAGCTTCAATTATCGCCTTATCTTTTGGAAAAGATAGTCTAAACCTTACCAAAATTATTGCTTATTTGTTAATATTTTCCGGCGTATTAATGGTCAGTCAATCTCGAAAATGGTGGAAAAATAAACTCAATTTTAGTAATTAATTAGTCCCTCTAAAAAGATTATTTTTTGATTATTTATAGGATGAATCCTCGCTCATCAACTGAATATAGCAAAGAAATCTCTAAAAGAAAGTCATATTAGGGAATGGGAAATAATCAAATAATATATAATTCGAAAGAGGGAAAATCAAAAAATTATACTTCTTTTGTACGTTTTATAATTCAAAAAATTTCAGCCATCACCACTTCTCGATAACTCGCTCCAATTGGTATTTTTTGTGTACCAATAACGACTTGATTTCCTTCCAAAATTTCGACTTTATCAATCGCAATAATATACGATTTGTGAACTCGAATAAATTGATCTTTCGGTAATTCCACCTCCAATCTTTTCATCGTATTTAATGACATAATTCGCTCGCCGTTACAGTAAAACGAAACATAAGCTTGCATACTTTGAATATAATCAATATCCTTAAGTCTGATACGGTGAACTCGATGTTCCGACTTTACTAAAATATAATCTTTTTGTGTTTTTTCAATCGTTTCAGCTTGTTCTAAAATCGCCGGAGTTGTACTTTTTACACGTTCAAAAACCTTATTAACCGCTTGAAAAAATCGCTCAAATCCGAATGGTTTTAATAAATAATCTACAATATTCAAGGCGTAACCTTCGAGCGCATAACTTTCGTAAGCCGTCGTAAAGATGACGTAAGGTTTTTGAGTTAAACCCTTCAAAAAACTAATACCAGAAATCTGTGGCATTTGAATATCCAAAAATATCAAATCAATCTGTTCTCGCTGCAAAATATCCGCTGCTTCCATCGGGTTTTTACACATTGCCACCAATTCCAAATTCGGAATTTGCTTGATATATGTTTCCAATAATTTTCGAGCCAACGCTTCATCATCTACTACAATGCACTTCATTTCTTTGATTTAAAATATATAGACACATAAGAACACGCAATTCTTTCTGATTTCAGCTACGTTGAAATGTTTATTATTAATATATTTCGATGAAATTGAAATCAAAAACTATATGTTCTGCCTGACTATCTGTTAAAGTAAAATCGTCAATTCAACCGAGAATTCGGTTTCTGTTTTATTAATATTCAAGGTATGCCTTTTGGGGTAAACCAGTTCTAACTGCCGGTTTACATTTTGTAAACCAATACCGCCGACTTTATCTTTTGAGAAATCAATTTTTGGTAAACTGTTTTTAATTTCAAAATAAACCTGTTCCGTATCACCAAACAAGATAATATTTATCCAGCCGTTTTCTAAATCTTCAACTTGACTATGTTTGAACGCATTTTCAATAAAAGGAATAAATAAAAGCGGAGCAATCATAATATCATTATCCACATCTGTCACATCAAAATTAATATGCAATGCTTCCTCATCTTTCAGCGAAAATAAGTCGATATAGTTTTGTAAATATGCCAATTCTCGACCTAACGTAACTTTTTCTGCATCACATTCATACAATAAATATCGCAACATTTCCGATAATTTCAATAAACTATCGCCTGCTGCTTTCGGATTAAGAACCGTTAATGTATAAATATTATTCAAGGAATTAAACAGAAAATGCGGATTGATTTGCGATTTCAAAAACTTCAATTCTGCTTCTAATTTTTCTGCTTTTAATTGCGCCGTTTCTCTTGCCGATTGATTTGCAAGAATAGACATTTCATATAAAGTACTACTCAAAAGTACAAGTGATAAAGGGAAAATACTTCCAAGAAAAAGAAAAAACGCTATAGGAATATGCCTAGCTCTTCTAATATCTTCCGGTAAACCCCTGTTTGGAATTTCAAAAAAAGAATGTAGCCAAACAGTACAAAGGCTAATTATTATGACTGAAAGAATTGAAATAAACGTGTATTTTCCTATTTCTCCTTTGACGTAAAACTTCGAAAAGAATAACTTAAGGTTCAATGGAATAAAAATTAAAATTCCACAAAATGTTCCTACCGAACGAAATAAAACACTATCGCTCATTTGACCACCTGAAATTAAAAAAGGTAAACCCAAAAAGATCCCGCCCCATATTAAAACTTGCCAAACGATTCGTTGATTGATAGAAAAATTCATACCGACAAAATGAAACATTTTTTTCAATTGAACAAAGAAATTATATGAATAAGCTTAATTTATTCATCAAATATCAAATCTTATAAAGACGAGAATCCTAGTGATAGGC
>Ga0115005_10002184_pt1 | contig 15653 bp, 13 predicted proteins | sample ArcOceMetagenome_FD_87163 | JGI IMG/M metagenome (GOLD analysis project Ga0115005, IMG submission 87163) | Marine eukaryotic phytoplankton communities from Arctic Ocean - Arctic Ocean - Greenland ARC118M Metagenome | ecosystem: Environmental > Aquatic > Marine > Oceanic | place: Arctic Ocean... | reverse complement strand
GGGATGGATATCTATCTCGCCATCCTTGAGTACTGGTGGTGGTACTGGTGGTGGTGGGGTGTCTTGCGTGACATCAGCATGTAACCGAGTGAATTGAGTTTGAGACGACAACAAGGAACGACGAGGGATAGGATGAATTGAAAATGCGTTCGTCAACAAGGCTGGAAGCGAAACGATGGCAATACACGTCCACGTAGTAGTTGCCGTTTGTGGATATGTTCTCATTCTACTGTAGCTGGCTGGCGGTGTATTGTATTCGACACAGACTCAAAGTCCGTGCTGTACTGTTTTGCGCTTTTGAAGGTTCGTTGTTGAGAATACAGTATTATGTATTATGTACATCCTGCTTTTATTGATGCTTGATGATGCGATGACGAGAAAGATCTCCGCTTTCCGCGCCTGAAATGTCGCAGTCACAAATCATGTTTTGTGAGCCCAGGGCAAAAAAGCAGAGCAGCTGATAAGTGATGATTGAGTGATACAGCATACAGGCCAACCATGACCACAGCAACTTAACTTGCATTCACAACTCCTCGACGTTTCCTTCCTTCGGTTGCCAAGAAATAAATTCACCTCATATTGAAGTGAAAAAGGAATTCTGGAAAATGAGAAGGAAAGGCCTGCACCACTCAATCTTGCAACTGAGAAAGCAGTCCACTGATGCACATGCACTCCCTTCGCCATCCACCTTCCCCCAATGGGCACACGAACCACGCAGTTTTTTCCGCTTTGAGCTCATTCATCAGTCCAGCAAGTCCAGCGCTCGAGTGGGAAGAATTCATACCCCGCATGGAATCATCGATACGCCCTCCTATGTCCCTGTGGCCACCAACGCTGTTTTGAAAGGGGTCGAGTTTCGTACCTTGGATGCGAATGTCGATCAAGATCCAACTGGTGCTGGTGCTGGTGCTGGTGCTGGTGTTGGTGGTGGTGGTGGTGGTGGCAATGGTGGTGCTTCAACACAAAATGGACAGTTGGTATTTTCCAACACCTATCATCTCATGCTGCATCCGGGCAGAGAAGTCATCCGAGATGCTGGGGGTTTGCACAAATTCACCGGAAGGATGCAACCGTTCATCACTGATTCCGGTGGGTTCCAAGTCTTTTCCTTGGCTTATGGAAGTGTCCAATCGGAACGAAGTCAACAATCTTCGTCTCGGACATCCGAATCAGAGTTGAAGCGAGGAAATACACGCAATGTGGACAGCAAACCATATTGGAAGGATACCACCAAGGATCCAGTGCAAATCACCGAAGAGGGCGTCACATTCACCAGCTATCGGGACAGGAGCGAAATGCTGCTCTCCCCCGAACTGACCGTAGACGCGCAAAAGGATTTCGGGGCTGACATTATCATCCCTCTGGACGAACTGCCCCCGCATCACATTTCGAGAAGCGTCCTGGAAGAATCGGTCCAGAGGTCGCACAGGTGGGAAGCGAGATCGCTGAAACGGCACTTGGAAGATGTGAAGGATCAGGCCATGTATGCGGTGATTCATGGAGGTCTGGATGTGGAATTGAGGAAGCAGAGTGTGGAATATTTGACTTCGTTGCCGTTTGACGGATATGCGATTGGGGGTTCGTTGGGGAAGGAACGACAGGAATTGAAGGAATTGTTAGCGTGGATGATGCCCCTGTTTGAAAAAGGGCATCGGAAGAATAAGCCGAGGCATCTCCTGGGCATAGCGGATGAAGAGAGCATACGGAATGCTGTCACGACAGGGATCGATACTCTGGATTCTTGCTATCCGACGAAATTGGGGCGGCATGGAACGCTCATGACGAAACATGGGTTTCTTCGGATCAAGCAGGGCAAACATCGAAGATCGTTTGGAGAAAAGATTGAGGAAGGATGCAATTGTGCTACCTGCCAAAATCACGATAGAGCGTATTTGCATCATTTGTTTAAAGGCAAGGAACCCTTGGCTGTCTTTCTTGGGACTCAACACAATTTATACTACATGCAAGAATTAATGAAGGAAATACGGCGAGACATTCTTAATGATAAGATATGATAAGTAAGCATTCAAGAGTGTACTGGGCCATAAAGTACTGTATATTGCATATTGTATATTCGTTCCCTAGTAGAAACCTCTATTGCTTCAAAAAAATGATGTTGAAGTTTTTACTCATCGGTTCCCTTTATAGAACTAACGAGCCAGTCGAATCCTTCAAATAGACCTTTTCCCTGCAAAGCCGAAGTTTCCTGAATAGACCACTGCCGATTCCTCACCTCCGGTAACCCCAACGCATCACTAATTTGTTGCGCATTCAAAGCTCCCTTTTGATCCTGCTTATTCGCAAACACTAACAAAATGGCATCTCGTAATTCTTCCTCTTCCAGCATTGCAGCTAATTCCCCCCTTGCTACAGACATACGTTCCGCGTCTGCTGAATCGACCACGAAAATAATTGCATCCGTATTCGGATAGTAGCAGCGCCAATATGGTCGGATTGATGTCTGTCCTCCTAAATCCCACACTTGGAACTGATTGGAACAAGTGATGTTAGATTTTGGAAAGGATCGATAAATTTAGCCGCGCGGGCCACGACGGTGTTAGGGAGAAATGCGCAATGCCAGGGCATGACCATGAGGCATTATCCTACGATGAAATCCCGCGGAGATCCTCAAGACCCAGCGAGAATTCTGATTGATGCATTCATTCTATCCGCAAAGAATCAGGTCTTACCTTTATATTCTTGTATTGCAAAGTTTCAACATTAAAGCCGATTGTAGGTATCGTTTGCACAGCTTCGTCGCTCTCATTCTGGAGTCGGTAGAGAATCGTTGTTTTACCAGCATTGTCCAATCCTAGAATTAGAATGCGGACCTCCTTGGTGCCAAAGAGGCTTTCAAATACTTTGCTCATTAAGATTCCCATTTTTAAATGTGTTGGAGATGAGTAGGTGGTGCTGTAGCTCTTTTTGTAAATGTAGTGTGGATTATGACTGATGATAAGGATACTCGTAGTAGATAACGAATAAATACCGCAATGCTTTCCAAATCCAACACAAAAAAATTGCTTTGGCGTTTGGCGATGCTTCATTTGGTGGAGTTTTGTGACCCCCCACCCCCCAAATTTCCCGCAATTCTAAAATCATAAAAAAGTTTTGAAAATTCTAAAATCATGAAGTCCGGTACTATCTATTAGAGGTAATAAAGCTGGTCAATTGTGTCTATTGTTGATGTTGATGATTTTGTCAAGGTATCAAATGTAAATGAACAATATGGTTGCAGTTTTGAGTTTATTGCATTTGAGATTTGAGATCAGTACTACACATGTATGATAGGTGCTTGTCAAATCATCTGGATCCCACGATTTCAAATAAGCGACATCACCATCACACAGAATCTTCCCTATTTTCTATAATCTTAGATGCTACTCGTAGGTCCTGTACCAGTCTTTATATTGTTGTTCGTGTACCGAGCTTGTCGAGAGTGATTTTAGGTTTCCACAACGATCCTACACTAGTTTCTATTCAACTTGAAACCCGCATCGCTCAAGCGTTGAATCTGTTCATTTGATAGTTTTATGGGTGGCTTCTGATTGTTTTGGATTTTCTTATACGAAACTCTCTGAGCAATACACCACCACCCAAGCGACGCATTCTCGCCAGTAGGAGGAACATTACAATGGCCATACTTTGTTTTGAAAGCCATGAGATCCTTGAAGCGTTCGTCAACATTTCTTCCTGAAAGAGACCACTTGAAATCCGCATCGCTCAAGCGTTGAATCTGTTCATTTGATAGTTTCATTGTAAGCTTCTGATTGTTTTGGATTTTCTTATACGAAACTCTCAGTGCACTACACCACCACCCAAGCGACGCATTCTCGCCAGTTTGAGAAGCATCACAATGACCATACTTTGCTTTGAAAGCCATGAGATCCTTGAAGCGATTGTCAAAAGCTGAACCTTCCGTTGAACCATTCTTTGACAGAGCCCGTAGAGTCCACTTGAAACCCGCATCGCTCAAGCGCTGAATCTTTTCATCAGATAGTTTCATTTGTGGCATCTGATTGTTTTGGATTTTCTTATACGAAACTCTGAGCATACTGCACCATCGCCCAAGAGTATCATACTCGCCAGTACGACGAACATCGCAATGACCATACTTTGTTCTGAAAGCCATGAGATTATTGAAGTTATTGTCAAAAGCTGAACCTTCCGTTGAACCATTCTTTGACAGAGCCCGTAGAGTCCACTTGAAACCCGCATCGCTCAAGCGCTGAATCTGTTTATCAGATAGTTTCATTTGTGGCATCTGATTGTTTTGGATTTTCTTATACGAAACTCTGAGTGTACTGCACCATCGCCCAAGAGTAGCATTCTCGCCAGTACGACGAACATCGCAATGACCATACTTTGTTCTGAAAGCCATGAGATTATTGAAGTTATTGTCAAAAGCTGAAAACCACTTGAAACCCGCATCGCTCAAGCGTTGAATCTTTTCATCAGATAGTTTTCTGTTTGGCATCTGATTGTTTTGGATTTTCTTATACGAAACTCTGAGTGTACTACACCATCGCCCAAGCGACGCATTCTCACCAGTTTGAGAAGCATCACAATGACCATACTTTGCTTTGAAAGCCATGAGATTATTGAAGCGATCATCAAATGACTGTACATGATGTATTGGTGCTGGTCTTTTTCTCTCATTTCCTGATTTTTGTTGGACTGCATCTACTTGCGCTGACGGTGTACGTGTAGAGTCATTCTCACTTTCTTCGTCACTGGATACCATTTCATGTTGGAATTGTTGGACTGCATCTACTACACGTTCTGATAATAACGAGTCATTCTCACCTTCTTCGTCATTTGACAGTAACATTTCTTGTTGGATTTGTTGATGCCGTACAGCACGACCGCCAAAACTACGTATATTGACTCCATCGATAGCTTCTTGCAATAAAGTATCAAGGTAATTGTTATCTTCTTCGTGATCACTTTGTTTGTTCGACGGGGCGTTTCTTGCTACATCAGCAATCGGTAATCTACTACATGTAGTGTGCTCCTGATTATTAATAGAGGGGAGTTGTTCTTCTGCGGTTGTGTTGTTTGCTGCACCATGAGCATGATCCGTCATACCAGCATATTGTTGTTCTGTGAGGTAAACTAGACGTAGAGTGGGCATGGTTGATACAATTCTGATATAGAATAGAAATGGGTGGGAGATGTGATGTGATTCTGGTCATCAATCTGTCCAAACTCGCTATTCGCTTGTTGGTTGTTGGCGCTTGGTTTAAATACGTGGTAAATACGTGTAGTTGGAAGGTACACCGCCCGGGGTATGAGTCATTTTTGAAAAAAGGTCTACGTTACACGTAGCACTCGTCACTAGCGACTAGCCAGCTCTTACTACCAAATCAAACCATTGTAGAAGCAATTGAGGGATTAAAATATAAGCTATTTACGAAAGGGATGACGAAAAAAGAAGCTAAAGCTTCAAAGACGAGGACTAAAAAGTGGCGAATATGGGCAGTATTCAGTGAGGAGGTTGTTCGAGATAAAAGTGGGAATAAAAAGAGTTCTTCTTGTTTGAGAACATGCGAGGTCCTCTTGGGACAGCATGTTTTGTGACTTGGGACGTATGGGTTTGTGGCTGCCAGTAAGGCGATTCCAATACTTGCTAATCAAGAATTGATCAAGCCGAAGATTTTGAAGTCTGCGCTACACATATCTTCTCTGCAAAAGTGGTTTCTTGATAAAATATATGCTCTGCAGAACTTCAAAGCGTCAAATGTTCATTACGTGTACTATATTACAAGGTTATCTAGTACACGGTTATCGTCATACATCTCCTCAACAAGAAGTAAACCGCAGATAAATCACTCGTCTCACCCGAAGCTGCAACCATGAACGGATACAAATCTGTCCCCGGATCTATCTCTCGCACTTGATCGTCTCTCATACCAAGGAAGAACATGGAATCTTGACCAAATGTTCTATTTCCCGAGGCGAGATCAGCTTGGTACAGTACGCGTCTATTGTTGTCACGGAGAAACATTGCTGATGGATAGCGCTTCCCAAACTCGTTTGAGTATTGACGAGCATGCTCGACCACGCGATGAAGGATAGGGAGTTGTCCGGCTCCATCGAGAGGGATGCATTTCTCAATGGCGCCAAAAGTAGCATCTTTTCCAAACTTATTCAATGCGCACTCAAAAGCGGTTTTGCCTTCATCATTCGTCTGGAATATGAGACCAATGTCATGTGGATGGTGCTTTAATGCAGTAGCAAGGAACAGTTGCAAATATTCAGTGGTGTCAGAACCAATGATCTCTGCATGGATAAGTGGTTGCCCGACGTATCGGTGCTGTTTTAATCCTTCTGGGTCCATCTGAGCAATGTAGTCGAACCGCAATGGACTTGTAGTGTAGCACGACAAAACCAATAGATTATTGTCTTGAATGTCTTGTTTGAGGAAGAGATTGGATTCTTTCAATTCCTTAATCACATTGAGGCATGCCATGTCGTAGGGTTCAGGATTTGAAGGAACTTGCATGCTGCCTAGCAGCTGAAGTACATTCTGTCTGTGATCGTCAAAAGGATCTTCAACAAGCAGCCCACCACGTTTATCAGCTCCACCAACATTGTGCCTCACGCCTTCAATCGCAAGGAGAGGAATGTATGGAATACTAGAATGACCCCACACTGCTCTTTGAACTGGGAGCTGCCCTTTCTCATTCTTGTAGCATAAAGATGATGGTACCGCATCAATCATTTTCTTCAATGCCTGTTTGCTTGGCTTCTTCTTGTTGTTGAGGTTGTGAAGATACTTGCCAGTGGTCTTTGATAGACCCTCCATCATCTTCTTGGACAGGCCCTTGACGTCATTCAAGTACTCGGGATCTAGGCTCTTTTTCTCGCTCCTCAAGGCATGAAGCGCGTAATAAAGCTCGTCCATTGCATCCATTGTTGATGATTTTGTCAAATTTGAAATTATCAGATGCAAATGCAGTTATTGCTTGAGATTTGAGATCAGTCGGTGCTTGGTGCTTTTCAATCATCTTCAATCTGGGTCTGGTCTGTCTCCGTCTCCGGTCCCAACAACTGTTCTGTGCCCGATTTGAATAAATGCGCGAAAGCTTGATTGAGATGAGATGAGAAAATATGAGAGAGTTCATTTCGCTTCTTCGCCCTTCCTTCGCCGCCGCCAGCTTTCTCAAGTATCCAATTACGAACACATCATAGTGAAAAGTAATGCAAGCTCGAGCGACGAAACTGACATTCCACCATCTTGCTAGCAAGTCCCTGCCTTCCTAAAGCCATAAATAAAAATGCAGGCGTTTCTATTCCATTTGTTAATATCGGCACTCCTTTTGACGACAAGTTGGGGATTTATAGTTCCACAACAATCGAGTTCTGTCCGATGCACCACGGTCACGTCAAAACTCTTTGCTGAAAGTGACACTCCACGTAGTACAAGCACGCTCTCAAGAAGGCAACTAGTGAGAAACTCCCTTACATTCCTCACGATCGCACAATCCATTGCCATTGCGCCACAGAAATCTTTTGCCGAGGTTACTGACGAAACGAATGCTTTCGCAGTGCTAGGTTCTGCCTACATTGTGCCAGAACAATCATCCGTTCTTCCGACCAATAATGTTTCACCAGAATTAAAAGGACAACCGAATCAGCAGCCTGCAGCCACAGACGAGGTCACCATCACCATCCCCATGTCGAAACTGCAGTCGGCATCTCTGGGAATTGAATTATCGGATGTGGAATTTCGCACAAACCGCCGCGTCTTTGTCAAATCGGTGTTGCCATCCTCTCTGGGGGCACAATATAATATTCAACCAAACTACGTTATCGTGACAATCAATGGACAATCAGCAGAAAGGACCAATTCCAGGGGTGTAGCTCAGATGATTTCTCAAGTCAAGCAATCGAATGCGTCCGAGTTGATTCTTACATTCCGGGATGATTCCTTTCAGAAGCAATTGAAGGACCTATCCAATAGTGAAGGGAAGGAAGTGACTACACAGTTGGCTCCTTCAGGTGATAATACGCAGCGGAATCAGGATGGGAGTATTAAATCTAGTTATAGTGAGACTTCTCAGGAGGATCAAAAGATTACTGTTTCTCAGCTGATTCCTCCAAAAATGTGTAGACGGGGGGCTGACGTTGATGATTTGTTGGAGATATCGTATGTCGGGTCTGTGCTCGATACTGGTGCTGTATTTGATGGTAGCGCGGTCAAAATTAATGGATCTGGTATTCCCGGTCGGGGGAACGATGTGTCCGTCTACTTTGTATTGGGGAAGCAACCTTTTGGACAGTTTCCCCCTTCCTTTGATGTAGGACTGAGGTAAGATATCATATCATGCCTGTACTCGTAGTTGTTTGTTATGATTGATTAATAAGTATGTTTTATCTCTAACGTATCGTTTGTCCTTCAATTTTCAGTGGCATGTGTGTTGGAGAACGGCGAAGGATTGTGGTGCCACCGGTACTAGCGTATGGACCGACTGGTGTTCCGAGAAGAAACATACCTCCGAACGCAACATTAGTGTACGATGTATCATTGGTTAGTATTAATGGATTGGCCACTCCTCAGTGAGATTTGTAACAACATATGTTTCGTGCACCCGCTACGCTACGTGTTCACTTAATGGAAGGAACTGTGCATCATGCAGGTAAAATAAAATAAAATAGCTTTCCCTAAAAGTAAGATAATCGTACATCTGCTGCTTCATTATCTTATAATACATTTACATTACAAGGCAAATTTTACACTTCTTTTTTGTGTTTTCTTGGGTTGCTTTAGATCTGCAAACGGGGCGGTCATCTTCGGTGGACGAATGAGCTTGACATTGGACAGAAGAAAACCAATCGTCTTGGCTTGGGGATTATTCAACCTTTTGTCATGATCTGAGTTACTCGTATTGTGTAGAGTTGCGTCAGGGTTGTCACGCTTATTCATCTCCACAATCAATTCTTCAATGCTATGGCGAGCTACTAGTTGCTCCACGTAAACATTCTCAGTTGCCCCCATTCTGTAGGCTCTGGCAATAACTTGACTCTCTAGAGATTTATCTGATTAAATGATATAAAGATGCGTAGGTGTGTAAGTAATGAAGCAACCAAAGGGAAAGAACTGCGTATTCGTGAATAGGGAATGGTGCAATTTCAAAATCAGGCTTACCGAGGATCTCATCCAGAAAGAAAATGTGAGTGACAAAGCTAAGATTAAGGCCATGGCTCCCATCTTTATTCAGCAACATGCAAAAGCAGTCCGTAGATTTTGTGAATCTAGCCAATTCCAAGTTCCTTGTCTGACCCCAGTATTCTGCTACACAGCCTCTACCAAATCTTCTAATCAATCGATCCCCAACGAGATTTGACACTTGCTGGAATTGCGTAAAGATTATTACTTTCAGTGGACGTTTTGCGTCACCCGTTATCTCGTGCGTTCCCCGATTCTGATATACTGACAGCAAATTGATGAGCTTATTGGCGATGTAGTAGGCTTTAGACTCCTCTTCGGGGCAATCCTCTGCTTCACAGTTACAAACGACGCATTGACGTGTACCAATCAATGTACAAAGGTGAAGTTCTCCACAAAGCTTGCACTTTCCGTCTAAATAAACACTTGAATATTCGCACACGTGGGGCTGGTTCTTTCTCATCCTTCTTCTTCCGCGATTGATGATTTCGCCTCGTAAAGCTGCGGGATTGTTACCTTCCTGTTGTGCGTTCTGATTCCCGTCTTCTCTCTGATGTGTGGCTTCGAGTGCTTCGGCCAACATTCGCGCCTGTTCTCGCTCTTTCTGCGCTTCAATAATATTCCATTTCCAAGTGTAGTCAAGGCCTGGCTGTAATCTCTGAAAATCATCAGCGTCAAATTCAGCATGACAGGCAAGGCAACTGGAAGTGTTTGGAGTGACGCATTCCGTGCAGATTTGACATCCGCAGGGTAGTAGAAATAATGTTTGGAGCTGAAGACCGCAACACATGCAACTGGAGAGTTGCTCCGTTGTCATTCTATGCAAGAAATTTTCAACCAGGGTATTTTTGATTTTATCTGCGCCATGCTGTAATTGCATCAGGTCAGTCGTTTCGATCCAGTTCTTCGTTGTCAAAGTAGGTACAACTTTTGTGCCGCCACTACAGGCCAATCGAATATTACCGAGGGCTTGTTTTGCGTGCTTTCCTTGTCTAGCATTCAACAAAGAATCCTGAATTAACATTTGAAAACAGATTTGATTAGTTGGGATAATATTTGGACAAGAAATTTCAAATTGCAGCAAAGGAAGGAACACGCACCTGTTTTCCACTGGTCTTGCCTTCCATTGAAGTTGTCACTAAATTCATTTGGACAGCTGTGACTAGGGTGTTGTATGCCATTTTCTCTGGCGTAGTCATGTTTGTATGTATCAATGTAAATACTGGCTTGTGGAGCTGTTCCACGTCAGCTTTCGTATGCCGAACCATGAAGAGGTTCAGTAGCTGCCGGAGATTGAAGAAAGAAGCAAGGTGCCCTCTCTTTAACCCCCTATCTAGTGCTCTGCATCTTTCTTCTCCCCAATGCGGAGTACAAAAGTAGTCGTGGTTCAGAAATTTGAACAGACCGAACAGATTCCCTAGCCCACTCTTTGCTACTGTTTGTGGTGTTGGAGTTCCGCTCATCACCCATCTTCTCTCTGCTGTGATCCATGAAGCGAAATCCATTGAATTAGATGGTGCCCCTCTCTTGCCCATGCTATGACCTTCATCTACGACAAGTCTCAGCCAATTAATTTTCAACAATGAACATGGGGATACATGTTTATACTCATTGAACATGTCATAGTTGAAGCTTCTATAGGACAAAGTTTCACCTTTCTGGAGTTCTTCCTCGAAACTACCATTCTTCCACTCCATGGTCAATCTCTTTATCAAAATTCATTCTGTGAGCACCATTATTTGATTTCAAATGTAAAAAAACGACCCACACTCCGGTTATTATACGTACCTTTGTAGTTGTGAGAACTATGTGGAAAATTGACATGAAATCTTCGGACGGAAGTTTATCGGTGCATTCATCGATGAAAAGAAAAGGGAAGTGAGATTTTGTATCTTGACACAATTCAATTGCCATATTGTAGTCTGATATCTCTTTGACCGGTAGTTCCCTTCTATATTTACGGCTTGGCCGGTGACGAAATATAAGAGGCTCTCTCTTTGAACAACTCGTAAAATCGATGTGCATTTTCATTTGTTCCTGTTGTAAGCAAAAGTGGGAGGGAGAGGATAAAAATCACAAGCTGATCTTGAGCTGATGTATATTATTATGTTCCTTGAAATACTTGGAATTCAGTACTTACTTCCCAGTGTTGCATAAGAGTGGAAGGAACCACAATTAAAGTGCCCTTGGAAGGCAGGAGAGTATCAAGCAATTCCTGTCGCTTATTCTCTGAAATCAATGACCCCAATGATAATTTGCTTCTCTTTTGTTTACCCATTGCAGAATTCAGTTGTGCTAGTCTAAAGTCATTGTAACATTCTTCAAATTTGTTCAAACAAGCCTCGGCTCTGCTGTAAATGACGGTATCTTTACTATTGTAAAGTTTTGCATTGCTATGAACGTGTTGTGATAGACAGGAAACTTAACATGAGTGCTAATGTGTGGAAAACCTGCAGACTTTTGCTCTCTCACTTACTTGTATAATATTTTTATATCCCTCGTAAAATCGTCAAGACTTTCATCGTATGCATCATTTCGGATTTTACCAATGATATCTTCCATGCTGATATGAAGTTTGCCGTTAATGGATGGTGTCCTTCGAATTCAAATAAATGACAAACATAAAAATCGCTTACCATGTAGGAGTTTTTACCACTTTTCTATAATTGACCCATTCATCTTCATTCAAAACATTCTTCACAGGGTATTGAAAGAACTGCTCCATGTCATACTTGCGTAATTTCAAAGTAAGACCCATCAACTGATCCCGCCGGGTGTAACTAACAAGTAGTTCTCTCCAATACGCATCGATGATCAAGTCCTCGCTAACCTTCGTTGTATCCTTCCGCTCGGTCCTTTCTGTCGACTGCCCAAATGTCTGGAGGACGAGCGACAATATTGTGATGGTTTTCCCCAGACCTGGATCGTCGCAAAGCAGGCCACCGCGTGCAGCGTTTCTGCACCTTGCCACTGTTCGTATTCTATCATTGGTGTGTTTAGAGCATGTACCTGTCCAAGTATTAATTTGAAAAAACCTACGTTGTAACCCCCGACGCCGTCTATTTGTTACAGATATGATTCCTCCCGAGGTAATAGATCTGTACAAATCACCTGACAAAACCTCATCAATGCCAACATTGTTAGGGCCAGATATCATTGCATCATCTTCGGTCATAGGGCTCTCTTCCCTTTTTCGCATCCAATGCAGTGACCGAACTTGATGCGGAAATAATTTGAGTTTCATACCGGGCACGACAGATTGCAGAACTTGATGCATATATCTACATGTTGACCGCAAACTGTGCAGGGATTTTGCACGGAGATAAGGAGCCAACTTTGATTGAAGTACTTCATCTGGTAGCGATAAGTCTCCAGCAAAGCAACTTCTAGATTCACCGTGTGCATGCTCCTCTAGATTCATTTCTATAAATGATGCCACTCGTGGAATTGAAGCACCGCGTATTCTCGCATATAACTCTTCTAATGTCATGGTATCGGGAAACATGCTTTTCAGCTTGGGTGTTCTTGATTTCGTGACGGTCTCATTCCCACCACAATTATGAGTATTTGCAAGACGACGCATTGCCATGTCAAGCCAGCCCCAGTCGCTCCGGATTAACGAGAATAGGAGGCGCCCATGAGGAGGAAACCCCGTACTATTTGTTGATAAATAATCGTCATAGTGACTGATTGGGTGATATGCCTCACTTTCGTCTTTGCTTATCATCCTCGAAACTCTTTCCAAGTGGGGCAAGGACACAGTAATGACTACCGATGCTCGAATTTCTTCGTGAGTGATTGTGAGATCATCTCTCAATCTTTTTGTTGGCAAATTCAAGCCACATTCATCATCCGTGTCATTGTTCGCTTCCTTGTCATCAAAACCTCCCATTATCAAGACTTCAAAACGTTCTATTCGAATATAACCTGCCTCTTGACACTTGATCACATTTCCAATCAACAGAGCACTATCAGAACGCTTGCTTTGATGCCTTCGGTTGGAATCAAGCTTGTGGTGCGTACAGAAACTCATATCTTGCACGCTTCCATTGAATGAACACTTTGCGGAAGACCTATATTGCAGTCTATTTATACCTTCCTCGTTTATATCTGTGTGAAGAATGAGGTTGCATCTCGGACAAGTCTCCACATCTTGCTCAGGTGGAGGTGATGATATTAAAGCTTGACCATCATTGTCGATCTTCTGCTTCTTTTTTCCTACTTGTACATCGTTTTCAAGATCTTCTGTGATAACATCTACATTCACCCAATCATTAGCGGAAAGTAATGATCGCTTCGTACTAGCACTAGTATTTCTTCCACACAAAGAAATAGTTGTATCTTGAAGGATAAAGAAACCCATTTCATCCCTCTCATGAATATCGTTTTCATCCTTTTTTAATTCAGATGTACACATGTTGCATGTAGTTGAAGACTTGAAGGAAAGTTTGAATGAATGAATGATGGATGGATGATGGCATTCAGAATGTTTAGGATAGCATCAAGCACTCAGTTTGTTCTTTGTGTTTTTTGTGTTGGTTTTGCGTGAATGCATCAATGGGAAGTGAGGGGTCGTATTTCCACCCTCCGCCCACAAATCCAGCCAGTTCCCAACGAGGAGGAGGAACAAGGGACATAAAGCCAAAAGCCATCTTGAATCTACAGTACACCTACTGCCTGCTAGCTCGCCAGCTGTCATCATCCAATAGATTGAGTTCTCCTTTGATTTCGAGCCGTGAAAGCGTAAGCAAAAAGATCAAGCAACTACTTCCATCCTGCTTGAAAAATGAGTGACAAAATAGCCAAACTACAGGAGGCAACTGACAAATCCAAGACTGATTTGGACAAGGCAAAAGCAGCATTCGATGACAGTGAAAGACGGCTGGATTCTGCAAAAGAAGCACTGCGTGCAATGGACCCAGAGGACCAGAAGAAAATCCAAATCAATGATACAAGATTGCCGGAACTTATGGATTTTCATAGAATTGCGGCGGAAGAATATGGTGTGGCCAAATCTAGATTTGAGACCAATGCACGGTATCTTCAACTGTTCAAGGCCAAGATGGAGAAAAGCTAAAGAAGACACGGTTGTTTAATTGGGGGTCGATTGTGGAGCAACCATTTTTATTGCTATTATGCTTCTTACCGTCGAGGCTGAACCTGAATGAGGGACATACTTGTACATCTACAGGTATTAGACACATGTCCAAGCCGAAGGTAATAATATCTTTATTCGAATTATAATATGATATCATACCCATAAACTGTAAATATCTTGCGAGTTCTTTCGAACATACTTGGGATTCCATTCGAATCCTACATCATCGAGCGCTTTAATCTGTTCACTTGAAAGAGAACATCGCGACTCGTTATTTTGTGAATCTCTGATTTTTTTCCTCGTCTTCACACACCATCTATAGAGAGGTTTATCAAGAGCGACAGAGACTAGGCAATGTCCATGCTCCTCTTTGAATGCTTTCAATGATTCCATTCTTTCTTCGAATGATGTATAAGCAGATTTTATGCTGAATATCCACTCAAACCCAATGGCATCTAGTGCTTTGATCTGCTTTTCGGACAACAAAAGTTCCCTCGACTTTCCTGTTTGAAAGTCCTTGTAAGCTTCTCTTCTCTTCATGCTCCATTCATACAGGGATCTGTTCTTCGCAGATTGTACTCGACAGTGTCCGTGTTCCTCCTTGTATGCCTTCAATGCTTCCAACCGTGTATCAAATGATTGCATAGAAGGCCTTTGCGACGGACCTTTGCCCCAGTCAAAACCCAAGTCATCTAATGCTTTCGTTTGCTCTACTTTCAAAGTGAAACGGGGCTTCTCTTTCCCTTCATGAATGTCCCAGTAAGCTTGCTTCTTTTTCAGGCACCATTCGTACAGTGCTCTATGAAAAGTGGCCGATACTCGACAGTGTCCATGTTTTTCTTTAAATGCACTCAGATCTGCGAAATGGGAGTCAAACCCTACTTGTATCTTAATAACCTGTTTGCTTGCTGGGTCGTCGCCCCATTGAAAACCAATTCCATCCAGATCTCTGATCTGTTCCTTTGATAACAAAGAATCCGGTTTATGTCCTTGACAAATATTCCAATAAAGAGCCTTGGTCCTTACACCCCAGTCATAAAGTGATCTATATCCATCGGCAGATCTTGGAACGTTGCAATGACCATGTTCCTCCTTGAACGCCTTCAATTCTTCAAGTCTTTCAGCAAATCCCTTCTTTCGGGATTTTCTCTTTCTTTTCTTCTCAGTGCCCTTATTCTCCAAACATTTCCTTTTCTTTTTATTCAAAATCATCAAAAATTCTCTGTGTTGTGCTATTCAAAGTGTAATACAACGGTACGAGTATGATAGGTTGGTTCAAGGTAGACAATGTTCGAATGATGATATCATACGATACGTACAGTACACCCGCGCGGGGTATCAAATGTTCTTTTTACTTTTATTTTGAATGAGAATATAAAAGTT
>Ga0115005_10002183_pt1 | contig 15655 bp, 11 predicted proteins | sample ArcOceMetagenome_FD_87163 | JGI IMG/M metagenome (GOLD analysis project Ga0115005, IMG submission 87163) | Marine eukaryotic phytoplankton communities from Arctic Ocean - Arctic Ocean - Greenland ARC118M Metagenome | ecosystem: Environmental > Aquatic > Marine > Oceanic | place: Arctic Ocean... | reverse complement strand
TTCCCATTCCCATCAAAATTCCTTTAAAATCACTCATTGTTGTTTGTTTGTTTTTAGATTGACCTTTATTTATCTAGCTTGATTGTTTGTGATGTGGTTCGTTTCTTCGTCTTTGTCCATCATTTATTCCTGCAAGATCCACAGGTCGTCGTCGCGTCGTCTCCCGATCATTTTTGCGTAGAAGATGCTGTGGAACGTTCTATTGGATACTATTATCCCGATCGATATGATAGGGATAATCAGGGGGAAAAGATACATTTCCTTGGAAAACGACCCCCATACATTTTCAAATAATATTCAAGTTTTTATTCACATAAGTAAAGTAGGGCCCTGGAGCTCATCACAAGCCTAATTAGCTCAGTCGGTAGAGCGCACGACTCTTAATCGTGTGGTCGTGGGTTCGATCCCCACATTGGGTGCAATGTCTTTTTGCTCATCTTTTACCGAGAATGGGCGTCACCACAAGAACCTTTGCACAGTGAATCCGAAGCTGATATATAGTGCAGTATCTGTAATTTATTATTTATTGAGGAAGAATCTGGAGTTCTTATTGCCACCAAGAAATTTTCACGTGGGGAAAGGGAAAACAAAAAAGCGTATCATAAACAAAGATGATTTGAATAGATAATTTGTGCTAAATATATTGTTCTGCTTCAGTATTGTAATTTTAATAAGATCAAGATAAGATGCAGAAAAATAGTATTAAGAAATAACATAAATGTTGAGCAAATCAAATCCTCCGTTCGTTCATTACGGATTCATCTTCTTTCCGAAAACATCTCCCAAGAAGCCAGTAACACCCCGCCCTTCGATAGCTTCACGGCCAATCTCTTTCCCTAGACCAAGAACTTTGCTCCCAGTCCCTCTCACCAAACCTACCATCTTGCTTCCAGTACCTTTCACCGTACCAATCACACTGCCTACAGCTTCTGTGACTGTGCCTTTCTTATTCTCATCGCTCCATTCACCTATTCCCTTTAAAGCGTGAATTCGAAGAGCACCCGAAGAGAGACCTGTCACGGCAACGACAGGCCGCGAAGGGGAAGGACCAAAGTCTATATCATGGGCTGATACAACATCTTCTTCATCTCCACCAATGTGCCATTCGTCGATGAAATGAAGCGGTTTGATTGCTGAAACCAAGTGGATTGAAATACCACGCCCGCTGCATACCATTACAGCTCGACCGTCATATGTTGCTGCGATCTTATTTGGGATACCGCGCCATGACTCCAGGGCCTTGGAACCCATATGCGCTCCCTCCAAGGTAAAGAGTTGCAGTGTCACGATGACCCTATTGAAGTTGTTAGTCTTTGACCGAAACTTTGACTCGCATACTAAAATGATAAATCCAGACGATGTAATGCAGATAGCATTAGAGTCGACAAACCGCGTTTCACAGATAATATCAGATCCTCCTGTCCCTGTCATTCCAGTCATGTCATTATTTGGGGGCGCTATAGAGCGTAGCATTCCGCCGTTTGAGGCATTGAAAATACAACAACGGGACGCAGAGACAGTGGCACATAAATTGAGAGAGCCGTTAATTGCTACAGAATGAATCTTGCGTCCTCTGTGACCTCCAAAGCGGAGACGCGGTCGAATCGGTAAATGGCATGAGGCGTTTGAGATAAATCTCCATAAACTTGCAGTACCGTCGTGGCTTCCAACAAGTGTTAGCTCGCCGCCTACACCTCCAACACCGGAAGCTAATTTAAAAGTTTCAGTGAGAAGGTATGTCTTAAAATAAAGCAACACATACTTGCGAGCTGCAATTTGGAAGGAAATGCTTACCTGTGCCTATAGATTCCATGTGAATTGCAGTTATCTGGCTAGAATGAGCAGATCTAATAAAAACCTCCCCTTGAACAACACACTTTGATGGATCAACCATTTGCAAACATAATCCACCTTTTCGATCTCCATCGCTGACAACCAGTAGCGAGCGTCCTGCAAATAAGCATTTAGAGATCGCCACAACAGCAAAGTTGCTCCTATTCTTCCAATTAGATGGTTTGGGGTGTGAAAAAGATAAGCGTGGCACCGAGCGGAAATGCGGAAGTTCTCGCTGGGCCACGAAGTGACCTTGATCTGAAAATAGATCGTATTCTCTAAATGGTTTTCGATTTTCTTCCTGCTCAGTGTCACTCCTCCACGCCCACCGAAAGAAGTGGAAAATGCCTTGCGCATCAATGGCAAGACATCGGTCTGGGAAAATAAACCTGACAGAGATGAGTGGAGCATGTGGACCTGGTGGTGGTGCAAATAAGTGCACCCAATGTGAAATGGGAGCTGATTCAAATGGAAGTTGGCGATTGGATGAAGAGTTCGTATTCAACTTCTCGAGGTCGTACACTCCGAGCATTTCACTAAGAGACAATCTTCTGCTTGCACTTGACCTAGACAATTTCTGTACATGTGGTCTCCAAAACAGTTGCATTGGACACTGACCAAAATGAGCAATCTGTAACTCTGTGGCGATTCGAAGATCTTCGTCTTCAATACTCGCAACATCACAGCTGCCATAATATGTAAGATAGAAAAATACATTGTTCGCTTCCACAGCTTCTTGTCCTTGTTGTTTCCTACAAAAATAGCAAATGAAAATAAATGAATTTCTACATTGAAACTTGGGTTGCACATTTTGATGTAAACTCACCTTCCAAAAATGAGATCAATCCAGTCTGGTAACATAGAAGTACAAACATCACTTTCAAGTGCGCAACGGAGAACTTCAACGAATTTTTCTGGGCTGCCTTTTGCCCACGGAGGAAGTTCCACGTCTCCAATGATATCTCCGTCCTGACTCGTACCGAGCTTAAAATTATTAGAATTGCGCAGAAATGATGGATTGCAGTACCACTCTGGAGTCAGCTCCTTCACTTCGGCCGCAGATTGGCCCGTACACATATCCCATGACCGGGAAACGGAGCTGAATAATCTATCAGCTACATCAAAATGGCCTCCTTGAAGCTGGCGATGGAGCGATGCAAATGGGTGGAGGCGCACCAAGAAATGTAGCACGACTCCTGCACTAGTAGAGTAATGACTGCCATACATGAAAGATGGAATCACAGGATCATCAAAAGTCTGAAATCTTTCAACAAACTCCTTTAAGCGCTCAGGATTTATCGCGCCCATCGGCTTCGTCAAATCACGATAATTCTTCTTGTCTTCAAGATCAGGCATTTCTTCTGATGTATAATCTGATAGCACCCAAGGAAATACAGGATATTGACATAGATCATTAAAGCTGCGACCAGACAGGCAGTTTAGAGCCAAAAGATAGTCGAAATTGCTCACGCGACCCTTCACCCATCCTATGGTTATATTGCGCAGATGCTCGTGAAGAAATTGGGCACTTTTATCTGGCCATTGTTTCACAGTAGATTCTGGTGCACGAGACATTATTGCGTTTGCTGCTTCATCTCTTCTTCGATTACCTTCATTTCCTGATCCAAAGTCAAGTAAAATTGACGAAAGAGCTGACGATAGTCCTGGTCCACCTGTTGCATCTCCACCAGAAGGAATAAAAAACATCTCTAGCGCACTATCTCGGAGACGGTATCGTCTCAAGTAAATATGAGACAGTTGAGTTATGTTCCATCGCATCGATTGTGGACGCTGTGCAGCTGTCTTTTTGAAATGCTGGATTATGCGCTCATAGTCAATATCATTGGTCTCAGTATCGTGGTCTTCTTCATCATTTTCAAGTTTCTTCGCCAATTCACTGATGGCAAATTCCTCCCCTTCATATAAGCCGTTCACATCATCATATTCAAAGACCAAAGTCGTAGCTGTAAGAAATATAGTCCCATTCCTATTTCCTTCGGCTTTGATATGTAGACAGTTATCATAATGTAGATCCACAGCCCTGATAGGAACACTCAAAGGTGTGTTGGGAATATGCGCATATTGAGAGTGGTGGTGACCTTGCAAAGACGAAGAAGATACATTTGGTGGATTTGAGAAAGTTGATATGGAAAAATGATGCTGATTATCATCGGCACCAGAAAGATTGCCTTGTTCATTCAAAGGTGGAATATCTATGGAAATTGTCTCCTTTGGCTGGATTTTATCTTCGCCAGACATGCTTATTTCATTCCGATCATCGCCATCATGTGTATCTGGAAATCCTAGGAACAATTCTTCAGACTGGATAAAGTCCTCTAGCAAAGACTCGGAGTCCATTGATGGTTTTGAAACGATGACTTGTGATCCATCCATGCTGTCTACTTCGATGGCTAGCTCATCCTTGTTTTCTTTCTTGGTAATGTCAACAATTTTTAATGTACCCTGTTTAACAAGACTATTCAATTGGTCGAAGTCAATTTCATTATCATCATCAATTTCATGAGATGATGTAACAACTTCTGAATGATCCAACTGTTTTGGTACAATACGAGGGAACTGTGTATGATAATTGGATACGTAAGACTTTTTACACTCTTCAACAAACCAAATTCGGACCAATACGAAGACCTTACCTGCGGGTGTGTTGGTATAGAGATCAGGCGACCACCGTAATCCCGGCTACCATCAGCCATGCATCGCTCAAAAAAGTTATTAATATCAAAGTTTCTGGAATGGGTCCTTTCCATTATTATCTTCCAGCACAGATTCTCTGTGAAACTAACACAATTGTATCTTCTTGTTGGTAGAAAGGATGATTGCATTTCTGTCTTCAGGTTACCCTCTACTGATGCGAGTTCTATGCCAAAAAGTCAGAATTACAGCAGGAGAAGTATTGCAGTAATTTCATGCAAAATTACTTACCAATGAAGGATGTCATAGAGTCAGCCGCAGTGTTGTAACTTAAAATAACATCCCGTGGGTTGCTACCATATCTATTTTCCAGCGAAGTTTTCGTATCAAATAATTCTAGCAACTCAGATTCTTCATCTTCAATGAGCTGCCGTTCGTCCCAGGCATGAAGGTAGCTTGATAGCAGTGAAAACGCAGCATCCGACTTCTCGTGGACGTTTTGCTCGCCCATATCAGTGCAGCATTGTTCTAGTGCCTTACCAAACCCCTTGTAATTATTCCAACCTAGGGTAGCACTCCCCCGTGGTGAGGAAAATGAGTTCATCTCACTTTCGAGATCCTGGTCGTGAGGGAAAGTGATAAAGTCTTCGTTATCGTGTTGATCGATAAGAGACTTGTGTTCATCTTGCTGGTCAGCATGTTTTTGTGCCGCAGTCAGTGAATTCCCCATGAGGAGAATCTCAACCTGATTTGAATTTGCTGCCTCGGTCTCATTACCTTCATTGGCTTGTTTTACAACTTTTCGTTTACTTCGTTCTCCTACATAACGTATTCTCATTTCGTTTGTTGCATTAAGAAACAGCGTGTGGTACTGTGTGGCTACAACGCCGTCGTTTTCGTCGTCTTTTAATCGTATGCCCTTGCGCAATGCGGAAAGGGTATTGAGGCATACGTCTCGTGCGTTTGAAAAGGCAAGACCCACGATTGCGGCTGTGATTGTGCTGCTGAGCTCATCCACTACGATAGAGAGCAAAGAATCAGTTTGTTTAGTCGGATCCTCACTATCTTTCTGATGCACAACAACAGCTGCGCCTCTCACAAAGCCCAAACAATCTAGGACGACGCGCAACGTCGGTTGAAGGATTGGCAGGAGCATCTTGGAAGAAGTGATTGATTCAGGATACAGAGATTCTGTAAGGGGCTTACTGCCCTGATCAAGGTCATTTAATTGGCTGCCTGAGTTCACAGTGATGTCATAGATCTCATCCTTATCGGACAAAACCTGATGGTCGAAATATTGGTTTGAAGACATGCATTTTCTTTCCTCCTCAAAGGCATCGAGAAGAGAATGATAGTTCCCTATCGAAGCATGATCCTGAGCGTCATTCTTTTGGTCAAAATTAGATGGTTGACTCGGAGGGTTGGGAAGAATCAATTGACACCAACCAGTATTTTCTCTTCCAGTCTTCGTTATATCAAGTAAAGCGCATAACAGGAGTACCTGATCAAGCGTCAACGTCCGATTGCGGCCATTGTGACTCATATCTTGTGCACCATTCGAAGATGGAAATTCAAGCAATTTCTTTTCTTCAACTAAATCACACAGGCGAGCTGTTGCACTGCAGAGCTCCATAGTTGTCCACGGGTTCGATGTCTTCGGGCGGTGACGATAAATAATCAAATTCAACACAATAGCTGCAAGTCGGCACAAGAGGTTATTCCGAATCAACAGAGAAGATTCACATTTCGTCCTCGCAGAACTTTGTTTATCTTTGTCTTGTATTGGTGCTGAATCATCGAAAATTTGCTCATTTCCAGATGTCGACAAAGCTGTGTCAAAAGACGATATAATTGCTCTCCAAATCACCGTTGACACTTCCCCGCCACCAACAATCATTGCCTTCGCAATCAATAGTCCCACTAGGTTGCTTAATGATTCTTGACAATTTCGAAGCACACCCATTTGTTCATCTACCAAAGGGTCAGATTCATTTGAGCCTTCTTCCACCAAGTCCCAGCTATCTGAGTCCGATGAGCGCTCTATGCGACGCAATTTTTCTATTTTCTCTTCAAACAAGACTATTGCAATTACAATTGGTGGGACTAGCTCCAGGGCTGCTTCAATATCAGGTTGATCTGTCATTCCGCCGTTCGTTGCATTACGACGGTGGCGTTTGTTCTCAGAATGCTGGCGACTTACTAATATATGATTATTCTTGAGGATGTTTTTCGTAACTACTTTCAACCCATTCACTAGAGTAGCAATAGTATCTATTGTTTCTTGATCGAACGGAAGATGCTCATATGATAGGAGCCCAGCTGTCAACCCCCCAATTAAATGAATAAACGATTTCAAGCGAAGGGAAAGATCATTGATATGATTTTCAACAGGATTCCGTGATGAACTCGATCCAGGTGAAAGTGCAGATGTTGCAGTTGGAAAAGGTGGGACTAGAATCTTCAACACATCCGAGCGATGTTTTGTCACTAGACATCTGTATAAAGAACCGGCTTTTCCTGAATGCAGCATAAGGTTGCCTGTTGCTTTGGCAGCCTTGGAGCCTTCAGATCCAGACACTGAGGTTACCCACTGATATTTTCAAAAATAGGTGTGAAGTGTGTGAGTATGTAAGAACGAGACAACCAAAAAGCATTGACGGATAATTGCATGTGGCTCACCGTGAACAAATACAAGACTAATCTCCAATGTTCCTGCCAATGGAAGTCAGAAATATTTAACTCTTTGGTATTCTCCAGCACGTTGTCTTTGTCATTGATATCAAGAGTATGCGTGGCATCAGAATTGCTCACTTCTCTCCTTCCATCAAAAATAGTCCTACTTAGTAGAAGAGGAGCGACAACATCATGGAATTGTCCAAGAATAAGATATTTCGCTAGACGTTCTTCCATGCCAGTTTTCATTCTCTTTAACCTAAGGCAATGATCATTGCTAGCCTCTTTTCTTTGTCTAGACGTATGATTGAACAGAATAGCAGAAACGGCATAATCATCGGAGTCAATAACAGACTCATCGGTTTGTTTACTTGCGGTTGATTGGAAGGCAAGTGCCGGGAAGGTCTCGCAATAAATCAACACATCTTTCAACGCCATCAATATTGCATGTGAACCAATACTCCCTAGCAGACAGTCAGATAAAGCACTGATACCAGATGTCACATCATCTTCACCCTGAGAAACAGTCTTACTCGAAGACAAGGAATATTTCAGCATAGTGTATAGCAGACGTGATAATGAAGTAGCCAAAGATTTTTGCGCATCTTGCACATTGGGCTCTTGATCCGTGGAAAGAATCATCTCTTCACCAAACCGTGTTCGTATTATGTCGAGAAGACTTTGAATACTAATCTCAAACCTGAGAATTCTTCCATGACTGTTATCGAACTTCTCAGTAACTTCGGTGCTTGCGCAAGTGTCGAAACCGTCTGTACAGTATCTGTCAACAACTTCTTTCATTATTGCTGCGCATGAACAAAGATCGTTTCCCCAAATATCTATGTCAAATGCGAAACCAAAAATAGCAGTCAGAGCGATATCTGATGCACGTCGAATATGCAGAGCTAGCGACGATCGCTTCCACCGTGATCCTTCTTCTTCCGTTGGTCCACAACATGCTGCGACGATTGAGCAACAAGCCTTTGTAATTAATACAGGGATATGGTCGGGAGCCGACTGCTTTGTTGCATGTATATCAAGTAATTCATCACCTGGATCCTCTCGCGGTGAATAAATCTTCCAGAGCCTCTCTTCGTTACTCTTGGCATTCTTACTCAAAAACATACCGAGGCGCGATGCTCGCAACAAAACTCTTCTGAGTAAAGTGACTAATACATGAAGACTGCCACTGTGTAATATACCTTCTCTAGTCCGACCCCCCAAAGATAAAGTAGCGGCGAATAGTTCAATCAATTGTGCCGCAAATGCTCCACCACGATAGACAAGCAAATCATATAAATGATCAAAAGAATCATGGTAAAAGTCCATTTGAAGATTGTGAATATATCCAGGCGGCGGTAGAGCTAAGCGAAAGGCCTGGAGAATATATCCAATTGCATCCAACGACGAATACGTATTGAGGAAGCTTGGAATCGGTGTACTTTCTGATACCAGGGATGATGGAATATTGTACGATGGTATCTCAATCGAAATCAGTGATTCTTTTTTTTCCTCGACTTTTAAGTACTCCTGTGTGGCATTGTAAAAACTGACATCTCCACCAAACTTGGCCACATTGAAGACCTCCTCATGATGTTCCACAGCTGCCCTTTTCTTTCCCTTCTTGCCAGCACCCGCAGCTCCCGAATTCATAAATGGCTCTTTCGGCTGAACAAGCCCAATGGTATTCGATTCTCCCAAAAGTCCGATAGAACAACCTACAGTGACCGGTATAACAACACGACGACCTCCAGTCATAACTGCCTGGGAAGCATTCAACCCAATCACCAATTTAGACAACAATTTCTGCAAAAGAATCTCTCCTTGATACTTTCCATCGGAAGAAAGCATGACCCCAGTACACAACGGGATACCCACTCCCCTCCCAACCGCAACCTCAGCCCTATGACCAAAAGGTCCACTCATCCCACGACCTCTTTTCTTCTGCATCGCATTCTGTTCTCCGCTCACCACCACCGCATCCCTATTTTGAACCCCGGGGGGTGCGGAGGGAATCACCCCGTCCGCTGAATAGCACGGGCCGTGCTCGGATATAATCCCCTGAATGACAATAGGTATATTATCGTTGAACAAACCGAATCCTGCAAAATCCACCATTTCAATGTTTAAATGACTTGATTCATAGCTGGAGGTGTTATTCCTTGCACTATCGGCGACGGGGTCTGCAGAGGGTAAATTGGATAAAAGTATATTGTCCCTCATGACAAAACCTGACTCACTCCCGAGAGCGGGATAAGCGAGTTCATCTCGATACACTTCTTCACCATTGATTGCAATATTCATCAATGGAGGTTTGAGATATGGATGCGAATGCTGAATACCAATCAACGTCCATTTCCCCTCTGGGATAGCAATCGGCGTCGTTAACGAACTATTGTATATTGCAGAATCGATTTTATTGGACGGAACGGGCGGCCGTAGAGTTTCAACTCTGAGAATGGATGGTATATTTTTTCCATTTGGAGGTTTGGATGTGTCCCGGTAGAGGGTTGCTTGTAATCCCAGTGCCATGGGTGTATCACTAGTAGCAAATCTGTACAAGATTTGTGGTTCTGAATCTAATACTGATTTGGAGTCGCCTGTTTGAGATGATGATGGTGACGATGTGGAGTTTGGGGAATGGAAGCGAACCCACATGAGCATGGAGTACCCTTTTCGAAAATGTTGATGCCAGTCAATGACTGGAAGTTGAATACTGCTAATGCTCGTGGTATTGGTAGGTGTATTTTTAATATTCCGCGGTGCCCTTTCATCGTCTCCGTTAGCGTTCCCTCTGTTTTTACTGCCATTGCCATTTCTCATGATAAGATGCACATCGGAGATAATGGGGGAGAACATGTCATCTTGGCTGCGATGTCCCTCGGTAGGATTTTGGAGGAAGTCATTGATGCGTTGAACTACTTCTATTTTCTGTTTGGGGCTTTTGATGCTATTGTGCGATATGACTGCTTCAAATTGATGGTGGAGATACTCTGACAATGGCGCCTTTGACTTGGATTTCGCCCCGGTTGGAGATTCTTTGGGGGAGGTTGCCATGATGATTGATGACTGGATTCAACGTTCAACGTTCAACGGGCCTAAATAAGGTATCCCTGATTTAATTTGTGCAAAAATACTTTTTCAGGGGTTATGTCAGTCTTGTTGAATTGAGAAGGTCGGAACAAAGGAAAATGCAAGACCTTCAAACCCCCGGTAATATAAAGTCTTTTCTAACTGCTCTAATGAAGGATTAGCGCTTTGATATGCCAATGAATATCAACCAGTACTTGTATATACTTCCACAGAATAGATGTCAGTTTGTTGTTTGTTCCTGCTTTTGATGAGGACGCTTCGGATTTTCTTCGGAGGATTGAGTGAGTGAGGTCCATCGAAATATACTATTTTAGCCTATTATACACGTAATAAAAAAGAAAGGGAAAGAAAAGAAGAGGGAACAAATCATCACCTTGAACCGTATCTAGATGAAAATTTCACGAGATGGATGGTGCCTCCACCACCGTGATAAACTTACTCACAAATTGATTTGAACACATCCAATCAAGATCCAAGATCCAATTATACATACCGTTAGCACCACCAACCATGAGTCTCATCAAATTCTCCACTCTTATCCAATTGCTATTGCTAGGATCAGCATCGGCCTTCACCCCATCCTTCACAACCACCACCGCACCTCGGACTTCAACGCAATTGCAATTGCAATCTACCTCCAACAACAACGAGAACGAGCTCAATCGTCGCGATGCCCTCTCATCATTTGCAGCAATCTTCACGGCAGGAATTATCACTACAACCACAATGACAATGGCACCCGAACCAGCCTCGGCACAGCAGGGTTTGCCCCTCTTTGCCAAGGTTGAAAAGTTAGAAACCGCAAACTATATTGGCCAAGTTGGACAGCCAATTTATCGTCCCAATGTTTCCGGAGAACCTGAAAGACACATGCCACAAGTAAAAGTGGATGGAAATGATGTTGAAATCTCAGCAAATCATATTCAGAGTGAGGACAATTATGTCCAATTCATTTGGTTAAAGGATGCTGATACGAATGAAGTTGTGTTGGCTAAGGAACTGACGCCGGCCGATGAAAAGCCTGTTCTAAAAGCTAAAGTTCCGAGTGGGGTGACATTGAGACCTTATCTGTTTTGTAAAATGCATGGATTGTGGAAGGGAGAACCTTTCAAGGTTGCATAGGCGCATAGGCTTGCTGGAATATAGAACAGTTTGCTACAAGGCTACATCACATGGTATCAATCGCTAAAGTTAACATCACATCAGAGTCTTGACTCTTTGCTAATAACATCACATTGGCTAAACGTACAGTATGATACGACAAATTTAAAATAGAAAAACAAAATCTTTACACATCTTATCCTCTTAACTTTGCCTATCACATCATAGTCCTGACTCTTTGCTAATAACATTACATTGGCTAAACGTAATCGTATAATACGATTGACTCAAAATAGAAAAACAAAATCTTTACACATCCTATCCTCTTAACTTTGTCTATCACATCAGAGTCCTGACTCTTTGCTAATAACATTAACATCACATTGGCTAAACGTATGATACACGTATTAATACGATTGATTCAAAATATCATAGAAAAACAAAATCTTTACACATCCTATCCTCTTAACTTTGTCTGCTTCACCTTCTTTGCATCGAACTTCTTCTTGGCATACTTATCTGCAAAATTCTGTACCAACGATTGATAGTTCTTGTCATGCTTCTGCTGATTATTCGTCTTGGTCACAACTTGAACCACATCCTCATCTCTTAACGGATGGCTCAGCCCACAGCGCTGTGGAGCATGTTTTGCACTCTTACCCCATACCAGAGCGAAATTGAAGTCACGAAGCATTTGACTAGAAACGTTCATACAGAGCGATTTGACAGTTGTACCCTTTCGTAACTTGGAGAGAACGACAGGATCATTAAGATCAGGTTGCTGTCCCTTCCTCTTTGTGAAAATCCGCGTGAGTCCGAGATATTTCCACAGGGTAGTTTTGATCAAATCATCTCCTCTATGATCGGGATTAATATTAAATCCGCCCTTGACACTGCCAACAAGGGAATAGGGCATTCGAGCCAACTTATCCACCTCCTCCATTGTGATTGTATCAATCTTGTTGTAAAAATAGAGACAAGGTTTGTAAAGCCTGTTCCCAACCACAACATCTACAAGCTCATCTACTGTAATATCCTCTCTGACAAGAATATCTGCATTGTGAACTCTATATTCTCTCAAAATGCTCATTGCCACCTTTTCAGGTTCGGGACCCAATTTCGTGAGCGGCACCGTACTCGCAAACTTGATACCACCTGTAGTCTTCTTTACGTATGTAACATCCGGCGGAGTTTGATTCAATCGAAGTCCCACTGTTTCCAATTCCTCTTCCAAAATCTCTCGATGACGATTGAGACCTTCTTTTCCTGCGTCGAGGACGATGAGGATAGTATCGGCCGACCGTGCTACTGCAATTACCTCTTTACCTCTTCCTTTTCCACGTGCAGCTCCCTCGATGATTCCTGGTAAATCAAGGACTGCGAATGGAATCATTGTAACGTTATGTTATAAATTGAGTACAGTATTGATTTGATAAAGATTGAAATTCAATATTGAATATGCCATGAACAATGACATGACAAACCTTCTGAAAAATAACAATAACAATAATATTTACCTTGAATCCTGCTTCCTTTATAATGCATGGTACCTGGCACACAAGTAAGAGTCGTAAACTCATACGCAGCGACTTCAGATTTCGTTTCAGTGAGTGTACTCAACAGGGTGGATTTACCCACAGAGGGAAAACCAATGAGGGCCACACGCGCATCTCCCAATCTAGCAACGTCGAATCCTTCCCCGCCCCCTGAACCGCCGCCGCCCGACTGTTCGATTAAAAGGTCTGATCTGAGCTTGGCGAGTTTGGCTTTGAGTGTTCCCAAGTGATAGTTTGTGGCCTTGTTCTTTTGGGTCCTTGACATCTCATCTTCAATTTCCTGGTTGTAGATAGACAGATGTTGTTACGATTAGGGTTAGGATTACTTGTACTTGTAGTTTGTGACTAGTAAGTAGCCAAGTGCATATATTATTTGTTCGCGAGCTCGCTCATGCCACTCGTATCGTCTCACCTTGATTTTCTCTAAAACTCCCATTTTTATTAATGTCTTTTTATGCAATTAGAAAACTTGAATGGAAGAAAGACCTCTAGCTCGGTACTTGTATGTTGTGTTGTTCAAACTAAAAGCAGTAGTCTACTTGTTCAATGTGACGATTGACGTTGTTCAATGATGTGTGCTTTTGCCTGCTTTTGCTTTGCTTTTCGTCTTGCCGTCTTGCCTTTGTGTCTTGTGTCGCTCGTCTGTCTGTCTTCTTGGGGGGGGTCGGTTTCGGGTTTCGGCTGGAAGAGTGCAAAATCATCAGCACGGCGCGGTCGCGCGGTAACTTCAGCGGAGGCTTGGACAGAAAGTAGAAAGTATCATACTTTTCTGCACTCGTATTGCATCTCTCCCATCATTCGTACATATCATACAGTACCTTTGCTAAGCATCAGAATCTCTCAACCATCAAAGCAACCCCATGAATGAATCAAAAGCCGACGAATGGACATTTGTTCCATCCAAAAATAAGAAAAAATCAAGCTCCAAGGCAACCAACAAAAAACGTGAAAGGCAACTGGCGAAAGCCAAACATCTCCTCAACACCATCCACGGCAAAGATGTTGATGTCGAGGACAACGACAACGAGAAAAATCATAAAGACCAAGATGAAAAGAGGAAATCACTCATCCGCACTATTGAACAATGTATGAGAGATTTGAATAATTTGAATAATTGGCAAGGAACGCAAAGGCCAGTCCAATCTACTGTCAATTTCGATATGCAGACACTTGGTAATTCAATTCAAGAAGCTGCAAATATTAATACCAAAGATAAGAGGAAAGTGGACGAGATTATATGTTATGGGATTGGAAACTTCAACAATTCTAGTTCGACTAGTTATAATGCGCCATTGATCCAATTGGCTTGCGTCTTGCTCCTCCGTCAGACGTTTGCGAGTAAGTGTATTGATAGAAACCGCAGAGAGAAAATAGATGGTGACAGAAATCAAAATGGCTCTGGGAATGATTGTGTAAATCCACACGATCATGATGACGACGTCAATAAATCTCAAAATATATCTTACGAGATGCAGCAGGAGTTAGTCTCCACTGTATATTTCGAACCATTCATCCAACCGATGGAAGAAAAAGTATTGGCATATTTTCATCTACAAGTTCTAGATAAAAACGAGCATGGAAAACGATGTATTGATACCGTTAGGGAAGAATCTGTATCTACACACAGTGACAAATCAAAATTTTGCACACTCTTTTATATGCCCCATTGCCCCATGAGATTATACAGCAATGTGTTGTGGGCAAATTGGGACGAGGAACTAGTTATGGATGGGAGAATGGTTTTATTTGGTAATAGTTTCAAAGCCTACGATGAGAGAATCATATCTTCGGAACAAAAGAAGGACAAGACAAATGCAATCTTTCCATTGCTGGCGTTTGCTATTGAGACGCCAGTTTTACAATCGCAAGGAAACCGAAACCATAAAAATAGCAAAAAGTCTCGAATCGTCAACGATTGGGAAGATGGCATGTCCATGTCCATGCAAGATCTGGAGATCTCTTTTAATGATTGCGTCATCATGTCCTTTGCGAATGATGGGAAATTACATTTTCCAGGCAAGCCGGAGGAATACTTTGTGGACAGTAGTGGAGATGGTGGTGAATTGATTTAATAAAGTTTACATACTCTTCCGCGTATCGTATGTACGTGTACCGAGATTCTCTACATAAGCGCATCATACTACGTGTACACGTACCCACAACACATTTGAATATGCAGCGAAGTAATTTGAAATCAATCTTTTGGATCTCTACTGCACGTGTACCGGGTAGATGGTATAAACATCTTGCATCCCTTCGTCTTTGTGATCACTTGGATAGTTTCAGTGTTGATGGTGGCGAATGAATCCAAGCACTGAGATTGATTTTTCAGCCATTGCAAGGGTTCTTCAACATGTTGATTTTCTTTTACCATAAAGTTTCAACCGAACCCTGACCAGGGATAATGACGAAAGAACTGTTAGCGATCATATCAAACTCTGTACTTACTGTAATGTACTACCCGTTCACGTACACGTGTCAAATTAATTTTTGACCAGAAAAGCAAGGAGGTTCCTCTCAATGATTTTGGTGGTTGCACTGGATTCTAAACTAACAACACGTACACCACGTACGGTACGTGTAGTGACATTTCGTGTTGTTGTTTTTGTTAGCAAATGAATATCCGTTTAAACGGTTTGGCGCCTTTAAAATTTCTTAAAGGGAGCTGATCCCGTGGAGTTCAATGGAAAACTCAGCAACAAAAAAGTCTTATGCCCCGGGAGGGTATTGGTTCACTAAATATGATA
>Ga0115005_10002180_pt1 | contig 15660 bp, 17 predicted proteins | sample ArcOceMetagenome_FD_87163 | JGI IMG/M metagenome (GOLD analysis project Ga0115005, IMG submission 87163) | Marine eukaryotic phytoplankton communities from Arctic Ocean - Arctic Ocean - Greenland ARC118M Metagenome | ecosystem: Environmental > Aquatic > Marine > Oceanic | place: Arctic Ocean... | reverse complement strand
CTGCTGACAGCATAGCATGATTGCATTCACACCGATTGCTCGCACACCAAATACAAATACCAAATACGAGTAGTCTAAAGTACTATAAATATAACTATAAATATACATACTATCCACCTTTTCAGCGCAGCAGGTACACATATATCCGAGAAAAGGAACATGGTGGATCATGAAATGTTAAACGACTTTATCAGAGCAACACTCTGGGTGCTATATGTTATTGGCCGCATCATCTTCTACTACGCGTGCACAATACCCGTATTCTCCATCGCTTCCACCCGGCAAGAATACAAACTATGGAAAAAAACAGCGACGCCTCTCACCATTTGGGGAATTTTCAAAGTATTTATTTTTAATATAATTTGGATGGCTTCCTGTCTCGCTGGTGCTTTGGCACTTGTGCCCATGTGGATGATGTTGGGATGTGGTAATTCCGTCGAAGTCGAGGCAAATGCTGTCGTTGAAAAGTTAGTTGCTTGCGGTTTGGTAGAGGCTATTATCGGGACGGTAGAAATTATTAATGGGGACAAAATTCCTCCCGTCAGCTTTGTGAATGGGGATGCTCCTGCCCCCATATTCATTGCGAATCATTGTTCTCAATTAGATATAAGTGCAGTCTACTATATCGTTCGGAGATTTAAGTGGATTGCAAAGAAGAGTGTGCGGTTCATACCTGGGCCTGGAAATCTAATGTCCCTTGGAGCTCATATCTTTATTCAACGCTCCGGCAAAAAATCAAAATCAGTGTCGAACCTTTATCAACTTTCGAACGAAGCCATTCAGGCGGGTGTACCAATGGTTTTGTTTCCGCAGGGTACGCGGTGTATGCATAAAAAACTCCCTTTTAAGGATGGGGCATTTCGTATTGCGGCCGAGAATGAATCTGTTCTTGTACCCATAACGATAGACATTCCGGCCAATTGTTGGAATAGTTTCTACCCCGTCAATTTGTTATGGGGTCAAAAGAGAGGAGAGGTGAATAAGATTATCGCAACGGTGCATGATCCTATTCCTGTCAAGAAGGATGCGGACATTAAGGCTTTGAAAGAAAAGTGTCAGGATATAATATACAGCGTGTTGCCTCCTCGTTATCATGGCAAGACGGATGATGATAACAGAAAACAGAAATGAATTCTGCGCCGTTTTGTGCTGCTTTTAACATTTTTTTAATAACATTATTGATCACCTCACAAACAATATCTTTCACTTTGATTTTCGTATCGAACTGTGAAGTAGAATCCATTTTAATAAAAGTCGGAAGCCTTCTTTTTCAAGATGGCCAATCCCAAAAGGCGAGTAACAAAAAAGATCGCAATAAGCACAACCCAATACACCCAGTTTTGGTCAGGGTCAGCATCAGCATTTGTCATAATCTGCGCGCAGTTTACGAAGCCAGGATCTTCGTTTGTAACACAACTTTCAAATTCTGCAAGAAGGCCTAGTTTGATTCCATAGGTGAGGGAGCAGATGTAAGGCACCCACTGCAACCAATTCGGGAGAAGAGAGATGGCCACGAAGAACCCAGCAAAAAGCATCTGTGGCACAAATAACAAAGGTAAAAATTCCTGTGCCATTTTTGCATCGTCAATGGAACAACCCAAGAAGACAGCCAAGGCGGTAGCAGACATTGCTACTGCGTAATTGATCAATACAAAAATGAAGAAATTTGTCTGAAATCCAATCAAGAAATAATTGCACAAGCAAGCAACAAGGGTCTGGATGAATGTGGTGATAGCCTCAACGGAGAAACGAGCTAAAAAGTATGCGCCAACTGAATAGTGGTTGGTAGAGTATTCACGAAGGAAAACGGGCCTTTCTTCAGGAATTGCAAAAAGGGTGGGCTGAGCTGAGCCAAACCTGAATATACCGAGATTAGAGAAGGATGAGATACATAATTTAACATAAAACGATATTTTTCGGAGATTTCGACTTACATGCCAGAGAGGACCACCATGATAAGCGCGCCGAAATGACTGGAGGTGTTGGTGAGTTCTGTATTAGGTTGCTTCCCCACTTGGTAGAAAATGATTCCAAACAGGAGATTCAAAAAGATGGTGATACCGAAGCGAGTACCAAGGGAAGCCTTGTCCCTAATGGCATTCTTGAATTCACGAGCATACAGCATTGATGCCTGGGTAAAGAATCCAGGTTTCTGTGTATCTTTGCCTGCATTCTCATCATGAAGAGAATTACCAATGGCATCTTTCCCATCATCAATCTTCATAGACTGACCCATCTGACTGAAACGACTTTCTTCCTCGAAGAAACCATCCGATCTGAGTTGTTCAATAGGATTAATTTGCGCAACACTCATGATCCAATCTGCTGGGTTATAATTTGCTGGTACTGGGTGTTTACGAGCTTCAAAGTAATCGGGTACTTTCTGTACGGATCCATTATACATGACATGACCCTTGTTGAGGAGGATCAGATGGTCGAAAGCGTTGAAAACTTCAGATGACGGTTGGTGAATAGTGAACAGGACACTGCTTCCAGCATTAGCAACTTTGTGCAAGAGATCAACAACTTGACTCGCAGAAAAAGAATCGAGACCAGAGGTAGGTTCATCCTAATGAGTGCATATTGAGATAATGAGTTAGAGTGGGTAACATGTACAATCCAGATACTAGATGGATATTTGCCCAACTTACCAAAAAGATAAGAGAAGGCTTGGTAACGAGTTCAACACCGACACTGGTTCTCTTCCTTTCACCTCCGGAAATTCCTTTAATGAGTGGTCCTCCAATGTATGTCTCAGCACAGTTCATAAGACCAAGCGCATTGAGCATTCTGTTGGTCTATAATAAAAATATGTTGGGGAACAGTATGAGTTGAAGTAAATAACTAAGATGGGATGGGTCTATACATTGGAAATACAAATTTTCCCAACTTACCAAGGCATCTAGTTCTTCCTCGGTGGTGGTGCGGGGAAGGCGCAACTTTGCACTGAAACGAATAGCCTCTCTCGGGGTCGAAGTAGCGTTCAAGGAATCATCCTGGGCCACAAATGCGATTTGCTTTCTGACTTCCACATCAGTCGGATCCACTGAGAAGTTGTCAAGACGCACATCTGCCGAAACAGTTAGGTTGCCCTTCGTCCTAGTACGGCCGGCAAGAATGTTTAAAAGCGTACTTTTTCCCGCTCCCGATGGTCCCATGATTGCTGTGATCTCCTTTTTCGGTACTTCACCCCAAATGTTATGAAGCAACTTTTTACCTTCTTCGTCCTTTTTTCCAGCCTATTTGCATTGAATTGACAATTTCCAAATTTGAGAGAAAAGTTTATATAATAATTGAAACGTATTATAAAATAAAATAATCGATACAACACCAATTGCACTGCCAACATTGCACCCCTAGCACTCGCAACGGTGTGTGTGTGTCAGCGATACATCGCGTTACAAATGCACGCCAAGTTTTACCCCTGCCGCTCACAATGATTGGGGTGTGGTATGCACTGCGCGCGTTACAATGTGTTCGAATTCCGATTTCATGAAACTTACAACTGACATGTTGACATTTGTCCATGTCAAAGACTTCCCTGCACGGGGACTTCATCAAAGAGAGAGGATATCGATGAGGGAAGGAGTTACTGATCATAGTTCAATTGGCGTAACGCTAATTGACAAAACCCACCGTTTTATGGGGTTGTTTAAAACAAATGTTGAAATGATTGTGTTTCTCGCCTTCCTACTCGTTCTGAAACTTACAAAAATGGATCATCTGCACCAATGGCACTGATCTTTGTTTCGCCTTTCTCGCTCATGATTTAGAAAATGAGGTGAAGTTGTGTGAAACTACTATATCATAGAATATGTGTCGATAGATAGTTGCAGCCGTAACTATCGTTTGTCGTGTCTGCGCGTCAGTCCGAGGCTTCGGGTTTGGTGCCAAATTCCTTCGGATTTGGTGCCAAATTCCTTCTTCGGAATTTTTTATTTTGGACGGCTGTCGTGTAAAGTCACATTTGTTCTTTCCGTCGGGACAAAACTTTCACCACCACCACGTGTGAGCTAAAATAAATGAATAATGAAATTTTGAAATTGAAATTGTTTTACACACCTGCACGTTACAAGAGTCATATTAAAAATAAGGCCATTCCTACAGTACACGTATGTTCGTTATTTTTTATTTTATTGGACCAACATAATGAACATACTGTAGGAATGGCCTAAAAAAGTTAAAAGTACATATTATCCGGTACGTACGTACGTACGTACACTCAACGGTCAAATAGATATTTTCATGGGTCTCTCATTTGAAAAAATTGAATGAATGAATCAATCAATCAATTTTATTTTTCAACTTATAAAAAAGTCTGGGGGGTACTTTTGACGAGAGTCTGCTACCAATCCGGCACTGACTACGTGTACAGTCGTAGCTACCATACTAATGAAGTCTGAAGATCTCCGTTTCCTTGTCAGAAAAACAGTGTACAGTCAGTATCGAAATATCACGAACGCGATATATTCAATATGCACGTCATACGTGTACCTTATTTTGGGTTGCAACTAAAGTAGAAAACATGTGAAAAAAGAGCATTTCGTTTTCATTGTTAGCGTAAATTAAAGTCAAATTCTCCTTCAAACTTTGAGTATTCTCCATCAACTTTGAGTCCAAGCGTTATGTCCAAGTCTCGATTATTCTTCTCGTTCGGTTTGCAACAAATGTTGCCCTCAATCTTTTCTCCCACACAGACAGTGAAACTTTCAGGTAAATAAAACAGTGTTTGTTTCCAATGCGTATAATTCGAAGAAGGGCTAGTTGAAAACCCAATTGGCTTATGCAGTTGAGTAAATGCACATTCAAAGTAAGCCACAAGGCCATGAATATAATCATTTCGATTTGAAGTCAAAGAAAAATGACTTTGAAAGGCGAGGTCTTCTTTCTGACATGTTAATATATCAACATTCAAGATCGGAACTGCATCGGTGACAACTGACTTTGCGTCAACAATATCTACAATTGGTTCCTTGATTGCAATATCTCGAATCGGTGAAAAGTCAAAGCCATATACTTCATTCCACCAGTCAATGCGATCATGTTTGTATTGTCCGTCTTCCACAGCACACATGTACAAGACAGCTTTGTCTGGAAGAATCACTCCGTTTGGAACCAGCCACTTGTCTCTAGCAAAGATTACAGTATCAAGCATTGATTCATAGAGAAGAAAATATCCCATCCATTCACTGACTATAATATCAACTTGCCGCTGGTCTTTTGGATTCTCAGCAAAAGGCAGCTCCACGTCTTCAGCTTTTCCCTTGATGAGTGTAATTTGATCCTCAAATCCATTCTTCTGAACAATTAATTTTGCTTGATCAATAATTGACGAACAATCAATGCCATACACGTGCTTTGCTCCAGCTTGCGCTGCAAACATGGATAGAATGCCTGTACCACATCCCACATCTAATACTATTTTGTCTTTAAACAAGTGTTTGTTGTTCAGTATGGCAGACCTGTAAGTTTCGGTCCGAACTTGGTCTTTGATCATTTCTTCGTGGATTCCATAGTGAGAGTACGAATCGAAATAGTAATCTTTTGATGTTTTCTCGTCATTTGGTGCTGGTGCTGGTGCTTCATTCGTCCCACTTTGATTCATCTTCTTTTCCTCAACAGAACTGCTATTATTGTCGGTACAAGGTTCCTTGTTGATCACTTGTTTACTGGATAAAGATTTGTCAGAGCTGGGGATGGTGAAATTTTCATCTCGGGATGGCGAAAGAGCGCGTTTTTTGTTATTCACTATTCCATCTGTGGAGGGTCTCGACGCAGAACAGGTAGGTTTGTCCTCTTCTTTTACAGGAGGTTGCATTATCTCTTACTGGTCTAGTTCTGAGTTTTGTTAGCCGAGACGTGTGAGAGAGAAGTGGTGCGGGTTTTAAAGAGGTCAGGGATGTCCTTCTTTGTGGAATGGAGAACGGAGTGAGTGGTCGTCCGGACGTCTTCATTCAGCACCACCAGAAGGTACAGTAGTACAGGAGGGGTGAGGGGTGTTGGCTTGTTTGCTTGTTTGCTTGTTGCTCGTTCCTCCTGCCTGGCGACGCTGGACGCTGAGGGCGATGGATGAGATTGATCCCCAAGGATTAAATTGGCGCTCTAAAAAGGGCGCGTTGCGTGCATCATGCATCATGGATGAGTGAGTCAAGAACATGGACGAAGGACGAAAACCACTGAACACATCTAATCTACAACACCAAATAATTTTAATTGCACTGCTAATTTTACAGTACATACTGATTGAAAATATTTCTCAGAACAATCTGAAATCGGGGAACACAGGGAACTCATTTTCTTGAATGATAACAGATGAGCCAAAATTCGAAACCAACCAATAGCACACAAGATGAGGTTTCATTACTGGCAGGAATCGGTTCGACCCTCCAAGAATCAAACAAATATGAAACACAGGTCTTACGTGAAGCTACCCAATCCCATGCACCAAAACTCACAGGAGTTGGCTTCCCGGATTTGTCAGAGCTCGCTCCTTCTTACAGCACATTGGTTGCCAATGATGAGAGCAAAGCCTCCAATAAACGCCGCAAAATGAATGGCACTACACCTACCTCACGGAATAATATCAGTGACAAGAAACAAGCACCACCGGGAGATATTCCTCATATTCTCAAAGTTCTCTCAAATGTTAAATTATCGTTGGATAATTCATCCGCGGCATCCGAAAATAGACAGACTCAAATACTGAGGATCAAGCGCCAGATCCTTCTAACCTACTTAGCAACTCATACAAATCTATCTAAAGATGAGGTTGGAATCAATATCGCGAAAGAAGTACGAGATGAAGAACGGAGAAAAGATAACTTGATTCGGCAGGGTAAACAAGAGTCCAGAAAAGGTAAAAAAATGTCGACGATCGTTACAAATTACAATCATGATGCACCAGGTGGGGATGCAAATTCAGCCCGGAAACCTGGCAGACACTCAAAACGAGCAACCCAAAGGCTGGAACGAATCAAACTTGGAGAAATTGAAGACGACGCAATTGATGTTTTCTCAAAGTCCTCAACTGCTTCCTTTGGCAAGCAGGCGCTTGTGGCGCGAAATGCTTCTATAGAACACTCAAAACGAAAAGGGTCGACAAAGAAGTTGAGTATGATGGCAATGAAGAGGAAACTTGTGGAAGAAGAGGGCGAAACTTGGGTGGATCCTGAAGCGCTGTGGAAGAGACGGCTAGCGAGGCTTGAAAGGCGTAGATTTCGTAAAAGTTCTGGTGGACTTGCCAAATCTAAGGCTTCCAAGGTAGAGGTAGAGGTCGAGGGAGAATCCAACATCGTGGTATTGAGTCCGAATGTCTCAGACGAAGTGAAGGGTGACGCAATTGATCTACCATTCAATTCAGAAGTGATGGAGACGACGGATGAGCGGGTTGAAAAAAACAAGCCTTTATCCTCGGTGGTCAAAATAGAAACATCGGACGAAAATCTATCAGGATCTCAAAGGACCTCAACTATAAATGTGCAATGCAGTATATGTGAAGAAATTCTGGCTATCCCCGACGAATGGAGTAAAGACCCTGATACATTTTTATCACAACACATGCAACAATGCCAACAGACAGCAGATGGACAATCTCGATCGATCAGAAGATCACGGCGGAAGACCACGAAACCAGTCACATACAAGGATGATGAAGATTTAGATTTGAGCAAAAATCAGAGTAGCAAACAAATACGTGCTGTCAAAGGTTTTGTTGATGATGAAGATGTTGGTGATGTTGAATCGAGTGAAGACGAAATCTTGATTGAAGAAAAAGTAACCAAGAATGAGCTCGACGAACTTTCAGAAAGATCGGGCAACGAGAACGCATACACACGGAACAAAGCCATTGACGACTTCGATGTGGATGACTATGAAGATAGAATTGATGACTGGATAGAATGTGGTATACAAAGCATGCGCGATATGGATGAACAGGATCAAGATGAGGTTAAGCCTGGTGCTGCGACTTATGCAGGTGGTCTGGAGATACCAGCTTGGGTTAATGATCGGTTGTTTGGATATCAACGTACTGCTTTACGTTGGTTGTGGGAATTGCATCAACAAGAGGCAGGTGGAATAGTTGGCGACGAAATGGTGTGTAAAGCAAATGTATTTTGTTTTAATCAATATACTATACCGTGCAGCATAACGCATGCATTTATCATTTTCTCACCCAGCTGTCTCCCTTCTTAGGGTCTCGGGAAAACGGTACAAGTTTGTTCATATTTAGGGGCAATGGCAGCTAGTAGAAAGCTCCGATCGGTTTTGGTTATATCACCAGCAACAATGCTTAGTCATTGGCTTAGCGAATTGAGCAAATGGGCACCAGGGTTCAGACGAATTTTGGTGCATAAATCTGCCGAACGACGAGGTGACACCAGAAGTAGAAGTGTTAACAGGAGGATGCTATCAAATTTGGACAAGTGGCTTGGACGTGCTCGTGCGGACCGAATCAACGAACCTATAGACGAGAAAGATCTATTGGAGAATGGTGCCGATTCTTTCTGTGGAACCGGATATGTAGTGCTGACAACGTTTGAGAATGTAAGGCGTGCATGTGATATATGGACTGGTCACCAGTGGAGCTATGTCGTCATGGATGAGGGTCAAAAGGTAAGCACAAATATCCTCTATGCATGGATGCATCTATTTTGAACTTACAAAAGGTCCATTTTTCAGATCCGAAATCCAGACGCAGAGGTGACGATTGCTTGCAAGCGACTCCGCACTCCTCATCGTCTACTACTGAGTGGGACTCCAATTCAAAATGATTTACGTGAGCTTTGGTCTCTTTTTGATTTTGTATTTCCTGGTCGATTGGGAACCTTACCAGTATTCTTATCAGAATTTGCTGATCCCATTAAACGCGGTGGATATTCAAATGCTTCACCAATGCAAGTGCAACTTGCTTACAGATGTGCTCTGGTGTTAAGAGATTTGATTAATCCATTTCTCCTCCGTCGACAGAAGAAAGATATTAAAGAAGTGAGTCGTATGCCTGGGAAAACCGAACAGGTTTTATTCTGCAAGCTGAGTCGTAGACAGCGTAGTATGTATGAAGCCTATCTAAGATCAGATGACGTGGTCAACATCATTCGTGGATCAGCACAATGCTTCAAACCCATCATTATGCTGCGGAAGATATGCAATCATCCAGACTTAATCTGTAGGCCCAATGACGAATACGAATCCTTTTTAAAAAATGGATTTGTTAATGAGAATGATATGGATGATATATCTTCTGATGAAGGGGAGTTTGACATTGAAAATTCAGACAAAAGTACACTTGTTGATCGATCTGGCAAGCTGGAGGTTCTTGCGAAGATTTTACCGCTCTGGAAAAAGCAAGGCCACAGAGTCTTGATCTTTAGTCAATGGAAAAAGATGTTGGATATCATACAGCATTTCATGAACATTCACGGATATAAATTTGGACGCCTTGATGGCAACACAAATGTCGCCGCTCGACAAAGATTAGTGGATACTTTCAACAATGATGATTCCTATTTCGCGATGTTGCTTACAACCAAGACCGGGGGCGTAGGTCTAAATCTCACTGGAGGGAACCGCATCATTATTTACGACCCTGACTGGAATCCTCAAAGTGATGCCCAGGCTAGAGAAAGGGCTTGGCGCTTTGGGCAGAAAAATGCAGTGACAGTTTACCGTTTGATCACCGCTGGGTATGTTGTTTCATATGTCGTCGAAATGTTTTATTAGTGAAATGCAATACAAAATCATTGACGTCTAATCTGTATCTATACTCACATTCGACCGTCGAATTGTTCTGATAACAGGACAATTGAAGAAAAAATCTACCAAAGGCAAATTTTCAAAATGGCTCTGACTAACCAAGTTCTAGCAGGTGAGTTTCGACATTGGCAGTTGAGTGTCATTTTTGTGATCAATCTTGACTGTGCTCACTTTATAAACCTTGTTTGTGCCATGCGCAATTGAAAAAGATCCTCGTCAACGCAGAATGTTTTCACAAAAAGATCTCCGAGATCTTTTCACCCTAAAGGCAGACGTTGACAGTGTTTCAAAGGGCGGGGGAGGTGTTACTGAAACTGGCGAATTAACAAAGGGCCGCGGAGTAATGGATGTTGAAGAAGGAACCGAGGAAGCAGAATGCCTGGACGATAAGGAGACAATGGTCGAGGTACTGAAAAGCAAGGGTCTTGCTGGCGTATTTGATCACGACGTTGTTGATAAACCCTATGCGAAGAAATCCTCAACTGTGAGGGAAATGGAGCACGAGGCACACAAAGTAGTGCGACGTGCGGCCAGGAGTCTTGCTGAGAGCACAGATGAGACCCAGCAGGCATTCGTACCCACATGGACTGGATCTACTGAGACAGAACCTCGGCGGTTTGGCGGAATATCAAAGATAGGAAATAATGGCCCCTATAACAATGGACTTGCGAGCAAACCACGCAAACCACCTACATTTGATTCTGGTTTTGGAGGAGCAAGCTCTGCTGGTCTGGGGATGGGCGGTGGTGCAGTATCAAGCACGGCATTACTAGCTCAAGTGCAGCAAAGAAGAAAAGAAATCGAAAGCGGAGGAGCAACGGTCAGTATAGTCGACACAAAAGAAGAATCCTTTGCAATAGACTTGATGAAAAGAATTCGGTTGTTCATTAAACGATATCTGAGCAAGAGTGATCGAGGCCCATCTACCGCACAAATACTTGCTGAATTCAATGATGTCAAAGATTCTGACGCAGTGCTATTCAAGAGCATCCTCAAACAAGTTGCAGTCGTTAGCAGCGGTCGTTGGGAGCTGCGATGATTATTCGCTCATTGCTAGGCTAGCCGATGATAATTTGAAATTGCACGTTATCCATGCAGGCCATCTCTGCTTGATACCCACTCTCACTGCAGCTACGTGGACATTTACTTCGATTAAAATAATGACATTGCTTTTGCATCTTTCTTATTGGTTTCTATTCATTTTTAATAATAAATAATAATAATATTACTTTCCAATAGTGTATCATTTCCTTTCATCCAATGAGCATGTTCATCAATATGATCTTTCATCAAATGATTCCATGCGCATAGGCATGTTCATCAATCCTTGCAGCCCCTCTTGGGGTGTTTGTTTACCCTCCAGTATGTCAGCGACTCCAAACAAAATTGGAAATTTGAGGTCTAATCTGTAGCCGTTACACTTCAATTTTATCATTTTCACAAGTGCCTTTGACGTTTCTACACCTTCTGCGACTTCGGTGGTTGATGCAAGAATTTCCTCCATCGATTCACCTTGTCCTAATCTGTATCCAAATTTACGGTTGCGAGAGAGTGGTCCAAAGCAGGTCCCAAATGTATCCCCCACTCCTACATTTTCAATTGCGCATGGCATAGCCGAGGTTTATACAGTGATTGAGCACAGTAAAAATTGATCACAAAAATGACACTCAACTGCCAATATCGAAACTCACCTGATAGACCACTGATTGTGCTGGGCTTGGCACCAAGAATCAATCCCAATCTTCTCATTTCAGCGCAGCCTCTTGTAACTAATCCACTCATGGCATTTGTTCCAAGACCTAGTCCCTCGCACATACCTGCAGCAAGAGCAATCACATTCTTGACTGCCCCACCAGTCTCCACTCCGATAACATCCTTGGTAGTGAAAACCATGAAATTATCACTCGACAGCATGTCCGCCAAATCATCGGCCAGCAAAAGATCTTCAGAAGCAATGACCACAGCTGTAGCAAAACCTTCACAAATCTCTCTCGCAAAACTAGGTCCAGAAAGGAATGCATAAGATCTATCCTCCCCCAAACATTCTTTCAATATATCTACCATAAATCCCAAACTCGTAGTCTCGATCCCCTTGGAAACACTCAAAACAGGTACATTTGAAGGAACAAACTCCTTAACCTTGTCCAGAAATGCTCTGGTGTACTGTACAGGAACGGCATGTATAATATAAGTAGCATCACTCAGAGCAGTCTCGGGATCAGCCGTAGCGTATATATTTTTTGGTAATTTGATATCTGACATGTAGCGAGGGTGACTGTGTTCAGCATTGATGTGTTCTGCGGTATCTTGATCACGGATGAGAAGGGTGGTGGGGATGCTTTGGCGTGCGACGACTGTCGCGAGAGCCAGGGCGAAATTTCCTCCACCAATTACTGCTACCCGGACAGGATACGGTGGTGGACCACTGTTGCTCATTTGAAGTGCCGATGATGATTTTCGGGTTGTAACTTGTGATATTCTATGATATTTTGTGCTGATATAGTTGGTGGGAGCTTCCATGAGTGGATTGATGAAACTAAGAAGTGTAGTTTTGCTACTAGTCTGGGCAGTTGTGGTGAAAGTGCTAGCCAAAGTTAACATCGAAAGTGTCAATGTCAACACCCTTGAGAGCGAGAATATTCTTCTTGAAATCATTATTTGTGTATGTGTGTATTTGTGCTTGAACACTTTTTGTTTTGTTTTGAGTTTGACTGATAGATTGTAAACTAACTGTACAGTGCGAGAGTCTATTTCGCGCCTAAAGAAGTGATTTGATGTTCAGTATTCGCAAAAAAAGAGAATACCTTTGGCAAATCTGATCTGAGGCATAAACAGTAGAGTGTGTTTCTCACAGTTATTTACACCTGTAGTTATTTGGTATGTGGTCGGAGGGTATGTAAATGTCATTCGTTGCTTGCCTTTGACTTTCTATCTCTTCGTTGGAATGCTGAGTGTTTTTGGGGGGACTTCAGACATTTCGCATACGTCACCTCATTCATACTCTCATACCGAGATGAATGGATTGGAGAACTGAAGGAGGACGGACGGAGGGAAGATTAAAATGACAAAAAGGAGGGGCCTTTTTAATCACCCCCCATAAAATGACATGTTGAACTTTTCCGGTGACCACGCGTTTTGCACATCTTTTTCCTCCACTTACTGTTCGCTTCGTCGTCGACAACCCACACCATTGAAGATGTAGACACCGCCCATCACCAAATCTCATGCAAATACAATTTCATCCAAAGCCAGGTAAGAATTAAGATATTGTACAGACCACTCCTTTCCCTAAATGACAAAGAAAGATGAGAGAAGTAGACAGATGCGTCCATAACTTGCGACAGAGCACCATTCGTCCCGTCGAAACATTCATCGTGATCCAATATATTCTCAAACCTTTGAGCCCACGCGTTGTGCCTTGAGAAGTTGAGCGATCTTTACGTGAGTTCCTTCTTTCGGACCACAATGTGCAGGGAACGGGCTTGGGGATGGATGTGTTTGAATGCTCGACATAGTGACGTACCTATGGTGGTGAACTCTTACTAATGGGCGCTAGATAAATTTCAGATGATCCTTGAGTAGGCCTTATTCTTTCTTTGAGTATTGCCTTAATTACGATCTCCTACATGGCATACACTTGACAATCGATATATTTCGAGCGGACTAAAACAAATTTCAATTGACGAAGAAGAAAGGCTGCAAAGTGGCAGGCGGAATGTATTATGCACAAATGTCGTACTTATGTGTCACTAACTCTATCCGTTGCAAACAATCCACTCCAATGCCAACAGTAAATTTATCAGTACATAAAAATGAGCGCAATCTGGGCAAAGTACAACAAGCTTCTCGAGGCACAACCTCTCCTCACAAAAGCATTCACATCCCTCATCGGTTTCACCGCTGGAGATGTCCTCGCCCAAAATTTCATCGGTGAAGAAGGAGATTCATACGATGTCATGCGTACCATCCGCCTCGGTTCTTTCGGTTTCCTCCTCCACGGAACCACCGGTCATTACTTCTATGGACTCCTTGACTCCAAGATGCCTGGAACGAAACCAGTAACTGTTGCAACCAAGGTGGCAATCGATCAGTTCTTCTGGAACCCTATTTTCGGATGCATGTTCTTTGGTTACCTGAACTTCAGTGAGGGCAAATCTATGGCTGATCTTAAAGCAAAGCTCAACACTGATTTAAAGACTGCTGTTATGGGAAGTTGGGCTGTTTGGATCCCTGCACATACTATTAACTTCGCCTTCGTCCCCCCATCTCAACGTCTTCTTTACATCAACACCATCCAAATTGGATACAATGTATTCTTGTCCTTCCTTGGTAACAAGAAGGTCGAGGAGGAAGAACCCAAGAAGGAGTAAATTATTGCTACTTGCTAACTGGATGTCAACTTCTGGGATGAATTGACACATTAGGTCAAAGAAGCCTAAATGAATATAATAGTTTTTACATGAAGTGTTTTGTTCAATCAAGTAGGATATAACCATACATGGCGTTCTTTGCAATGTCACCGATTTAAAAAAACAGTTGAATAATTATCTTTTTCAGCCACAAAGTGATCGATGTTTCAGTGGAACTTATTGGAGATCTGGAATTCTTTGGCATTGCGCAACACGAGTGTACTTTTGTACAAAACAAAATATCACATGAATGCGTAGCCCAGCTTCGCTGAATTGCTATTGTCTACATGGTACCAAACACCGTAGAATTGATAGTTTGCGGCTGGATCAAATCTGAACAAGGATAGTGAACATGTTTCATTGGACTTGTTAGTGAATAACTCTTTCATTAGAATATCATATTCGTCGCCAGACAAAACATCCGGCCTTCAAATCGTCAGTGCCATCTCTCACCCACTCCCAATCTTCCAAAGAAAACATTTCCCTTCGCAATGTTTCTGGGATAACTCCACTAACACTCATCATATACCCCCCTTTCTTAATGACCCTCTTCAACTGTTCAACTGATTTTTCTACATTCCCCACGCCACTCAAGAAGATAGCGTCCAATGCCCCCTTCTCAAAAATAATATCATACATATCAGTCCATTCCTCATCCAAATCCCTCCCATCCCTGACCAACAACGTGACATCCTCAAGAGCCCGAGGACTATACGACAGTAACTCTTCCTGTCGTTCAATCGCATTAGAAGAGTAGTCAAATGCTGTAATATCGTGATAACCGAAATTATATAAATCCAAGAGTGTGCCATCATTCCCCACCCCAGGGACTAGCATTTTTGTCGGTTGGAGATCATTTTCATTATTGGATTTTTCTTGTTTGCTAGGAGGGAGGGGCATGTATTCTGAAAATAAAGGTTTGATGGTGTCGAATCCAAAGTACCATGAATATTCTTCTGAATCAAAATCACCCATGCCAATGTACATATCATCCCAATACTCCTTGGTACCGAATTGAGATTCTGCCTCGCTGTCATCGTAGGAATATTCCACATCTTGATTGGCAGACGACAGATTCCATTTAAATTGCGACCGGTTTGAATGAATACCACAACTACACGTACGTGTAGCTTTTATTTTTGAGAAATGACACAAGCTTGTGCGAGTACACGTATGCAGAGTAGATGGACCGAATGCTGGTGAGCTCAATAATAAACGAGAGGAGGAAAAGGCATCTGAGAAGGGAAACGTCAATATCACGACGGACACTGATATCACGCGTGCCAAAAAATGTGCCATTTCCCTTCGCGCTATCTGCGTCGATTGATGGTACACGTACGAGTTATTCTTTAGATAACTGGAGAAGTGATGACAATGTTGGAGTGCGGAGAATAATTAAGACGGGTATCAAGTACAGTACGGTGTACAATCGTTCTGTACGACGGTATCTTCAACTTTCGTCATCCCTTTGGTGTGTATCTTGTGTATCGCAGAATTG
>Ga0115005_10002179_pt1 | contig 15661 bp, 7 predicted proteins | sample ArcOceMetagenome_FD_87163 | JGI IMG/M metagenome (GOLD analysis project Ga0115005, IMG submission 87163) | Marine eukaryotic phytoplankton communities from Arctic Ocean - Arctic Ocean - Greenland ARC118M Metagenome | ecosystem: Environmental > Aquatic > Marine > Oceanic | place: Arctic Ocean... | reverse complement strand
TTGGTTTCATCCTCCGTCACACCAGCATATTGTTCTGTAAGGTAAATTAAACGTAGCGTGGGGATGGTTGATACAATGAGGTACTGCATTAGAAATGGGTAGGGTCGCTTAAGACTAGAGGTCTACGAGTAATATACTACGATCAAATGTGTATCCCTTCTTCAGAAATTCCATCTTCCGTCTTCAAGAAGAATTTAGTGAGAAGCAGGTCTCTCGAGGTGTACGAGTTAAAAGAGACTAATACTTATATATATTGATATGTAATATTTTCGTTTTAAGCTGCATCAGTGATTCCGTGAAGTCTCGAACTATCAGGCATTGTAAAGTAACTAGTTCCAAAATCCGCCCTTCCTGTCAAAACAGCTTGCACAATTCGGAATGGCCACTCGGTATCCTCCAATGATTTAAAACTAACCTTTGCAGTCTCATTAGATTTTACTTCTCCCATGTAAACAAGATCTGAGACGTGAACCCTAATCCTTGGGTTTCCGCCCCGAAAAGCCACTGGACGAATAATCTTTTTCGTACCGTCGCCATCTTCGCGAATGGCTTCTGTCTTTGGATATTTACTAGGTGGAGGGCCTGTCGTCATGTAAGCCACAAAAATTTGCATGATTTCATTCGATGGGTTTGTCATTTCAATCCAACTAGGTTCATCCTTTCCTTCAAACTCCAAACCGTATTTTTCTGTGTTTGGCATTTTACGAACGACGGCGTTGTCACTGTACTTCAAACCCTCTCCAATGACACCGGTCTGGAACCAATTGAGGCAATAATCAATGCTTGAGAATTCCCTTATGACTGGATTTTTTGGCACGCCCACCCTATCCACTAAAGCCTTTACTCTGTTTGCAAAATCCTCGTGTCCCAGTTTAGATAGGTGAAAGGAATCGGGGCCAAGCATCTTGTCCCCAATCTCCAAGTAACCATTCTCCCCAAAAGCATCGTTCGAGACTGCCATGGGAATAATATAGGAACCAGTTTCTCTCGCAATTTCCTCGTGTGTCTCAATGAAATCGTTGTGTTTGGTTTGAAACATCCATTGCCATTCATTATCATCGAAAGTATGCAAGAATTCCTCCTTGAATTCCTCATTGTGAATGAATCCTCCTCCAAATTTCCTCTCGTTAGCCCAAGTCCTCAAATCCTCCTGATATTTATTAACAAGCATGGGAGTATCCCAGAACCTAGCAATCACAAGTATTGCATCAGGAAATCTCTCTCTTAATCTCTTTGCCAATTCAAGCATACCAGCATTGGCGACCATGAAGTACTCCATGACGATCACATCAAATTCCTCATCCCCGATCATGGAATGGGTACATGCGGCTGGGTAATTGGGGCCACTGCTCCGGATTCCATAATTGAATCCATGCTCAAGAGATAGTACTTTGACATATGCCTCAGTTTCACGATCATCGAGAGCAGAACCCCATGTCTGGCTCGATCCAAATCCTGCGTAACGAATTTGATCATCCGGTTTGCGTTCGGAGGGGGGTATGATTTTCTCCGGGAATGACGAGTGCCATTGAGATGTGGTTTCTTCTCCTGTGACTTTATCAAGTGTCGTAATGTGCCTCTTGATACTAGGACTCGAGGGATCTGCTCGTATTGCGTTTGTGCTATTGTGGTTGTTCTCGTCTACTCTGGCAATGTAGAATAGACCAATGATGGCAAGCCCCACTGCACAAATCTTTCTATTGGACAAATTTCTTGGAGTCCATGGCAATGGGGCATGAGATTGCTGAGGAGATACAACAACCGTCATTTTTAAAATGGGTAAATTGTAGATATTATGATGAAATCAGTTTTGAGGCATGAAGGTTGAAGAATTGAATGAGTGAGTCGCATTCTTCGGGGTTTTTCTTCAAAAAGTGAGATGACCCGGGTCGTCAGTCGGGTATTCAGATCTGGAACCCCCAAGACCTCAACGCGGATACTTTCGTTTGGTAATGGTATTGGTATGGTGTTAATTTTGACAAACACATCAAGGGCGACGACATGCAGGATAGGAGGGCGACGCAATTGGAACATCAAGCTCAGAATTAGTACGGTGCAACACCGAATACAGTTTTCAGCTCAGCTTCGTCATAAGCTATACAATCAAAAGACCCATAATATCATAGAATGAAACAGGGTTCAAAGAAAACGTTGAATAACCTCGTGGAAGAGCACATGACATCCGTTGTCCGCGACTCCGTCACGATGCAACGAAATACAAAGAGACCCCGCCACACTCTCCACTCCTCCTCCATCAATCTCGCCCTCGCCTGTCTTCAAAATTCCACTTACTCTACAACCAACACTCCGATCGTCTCTAAAGACACCAAGAAAATAGACCTCAATGCCCTCCTCACCAGCGAAATACCCATCCCGCCACCCACAGAGATCGGCATGACCATGCACTGGCTAGCCGTCGAGGGGGTACAGCCCGTATCCACACTCAATCCTCAAGACGATCACGAAACAGCCGCAGCAGTCATCCATCGACAGCGCGCTGAGGCCGAAAACGACTCATCCATCGCCCTCCGACAGCTCTTGCCCCGTCTCGTATCGGATGAACTCCAACTGTACTTTACCAGAATCACACATGCACTCTCCACCCATCCGGAAGCTGCCATTTCCCGTCTCGCGAATGATACCGGGATTCAAGAGCTCGTACCGTTCTTCACGCGATACATTACTGTTAGCATCCATCAGAATATAAATAATACGCAACAATGCCGTCTCATGATCCACTGTATTGATGCCCTCATTCGTAATCGGAATATACACCTCGAACTGCACCTCGATCAAATATTACCCAGTGTCTTAACTTGTGTCGTAGCGCGGAGGATTGGATCTGCGAATGAAAACCATTGGCTGTTGCGTGATGAAGCGTCCGATGTGATTGTAAGAGTCTGCGCACTGTTTGGAGAAAAGTATGGGAATTTGAGAGGAAAGGTTATACAGACTCTTTGTAAGGCGCTTGAATTGCAGGGAAATGATTTAGGGAGGTGGTATGGTGGTATTGTGGGGATTACAAAGTTTGGAGCAAAGACTGTGGATGCGTTTATTTTGCCTTTGGTAGGACATTGGAATGTTTGGGAGAGATTGTTGGAGGAGACGGATGGGGAGGTTAGGTTTGGGTTGCAGAGGTGTCAGGATGCTCTTTTGGTGAGTTGTGAATGTTATTGGAAGAAAAAAGGGATAATTTATTATGTTATTTGGCTAATGTTTCCTTCATTTCATGAATCAAATCAGCATGCCATGGCGGTCTTTTTTGGAAATGTGTCTGATTCAGAGCAATCAAATCGATTGGACTACGAAAAACTGTCACAAGTCTTTGGTGATCGGTTGGTTCCATTACAGACAAACGTCGAGTCTGATTATGCCACTTGTTTTGTTTGAAACCTTCTCTTCATTTTTTATTAAAAAAAGAAATTGTAATATTCATTTTATAAAAAGTAACCGTATCAGATACACGTAGTCTAGTGCAGTACCTTTGACTGCTGTACTAATATGTAAGAACGGGGTCACAAATATTCAGTCCAGCTCACTTGGAAAGTAACTTGAACTATGAAATAAACAGGTACCACGTGACTAGTAGTTTTTCTACTGACATCATAAGACTACCTACCATCTTCCAAAACATTTTACCCCTGGTTTGCTACCGCTCCTGCTTCTTTTGCACACAAGAATTGACACTATCATACGTACTGGTCTACACAGTAATATAATACTGACTTTTATGTTGTAGTTTCGTGCACTACAGTAGAATTGGGGATGGAAACATATAAAAGGATAGGACAAAAAAACAACACCAGGGATTCCAACGTGGTCCCCCCCCGTAGTATTAACCTGGCCGTGATTGTATGGTCGTTCCTGTCACCTTGAGGGCTGCCACTCTTTATCAAATACTGTATTGATTACTACAATACATCCAAACTCCCATCGCGTCGCCCTCTCTTGTCCCTCACAAATCATTCTTGTACGAGAGCCAGATTACAATCAATAATTATCGTCATCATGTGCTTACAAAGAAGGGTGCATTTCCGAAGAGATTAGCTAGAATAGTTTGGCAAGATGAGATGATCTTTTACTGTCGAATCTCACTGTAAGAGAAACCATTGCTTTCGCTGCTAAGATGAAAACGCCATGATGAGAGAGGCACTGGTTTCCCAATATGGTTGATGAAGTAATAAATGATCTTGGCTTGCGAAGAAGTGCTCAAGTCGCTCGGGAAATCTGATTTATTGTCAGAGTTTTGGTTCAATGTCGTGATGCTTATAATTCTACGAGTCTTTTGCCGGACAGCGGCCTATATCGTACTTCGTCGTAGCTCTTAGTGGATGTAACTATGAGAAGGAATGAAATTGTTTAGCATGTAGTTATTGATATCATATCATTGGGATTCTCTACTATTAGATTCTAGTCAACTCATAGTGGATGAATCTGAACTATAATCTGAGTCAATTTGTGAATATGGTAACCTTTGTGTACCGTGAACTTCGCGACTTTTTTCATTGTACCTCTGTGTGTCACGAGGTGCAAACATAGAGGACGAGTCACTTGACGAATCATCGCTGGAGATCCCTACTCGTATATCCGTGTTTTCATTATTATGGCTAGATACAAACAACATTCCTCTCGGGACAAAATCGAAGTCGGAGGATGTAGACGAAGATGAACTGCTACTTTTCCTGTGTATTCGTATTCTGGATCTGATCCTTTCCTGGAAGACCGAATCATCGGAAGAATCTTCGCTAATTTTTTTATCCATTGCCTCCATCGATCTAGTTTCTGGAGAGTCACAGAGCTCCTGGTATTTGGATTCCTTCATTTCTGCCTTCTGAACGCAGAACGAAAAGGAGTCTTTGGATTCTCCAGGCAAGTTATATCCCTCCATATCACTCTCATCTTCACTACTATTACCTGAGGGAATAACTTTGAATTCCTTCTGAATTTCCTCACATAATGATTCCTCATTTCCATTGTTTTTCGTCTTCATTGGCGGAGGCTCCAGCGGCTTTAGCGATGCCCTCGGTTGATTTATGGATTTGCTTTCTGAAGTGGTATCTCCGCGTTGAAAAGAAAGTGGCGACTCACAACTTTTGGCAGAAATTTCTTTACAATTGAGGTTTTTTTTCTGTTCGTGAGTTCCTTTGCTTTGTGCCTCTTCGCCCTCCCCTACCTTGTTGGTATTGGTTGAAGATAGGGCATTTGTAGCAAGAACTAATGAAGCCAATACGCTGTCTAGTTTTCTCCCTGACCAAGAGTCTTCTTCTGGATCTCGTAATAAATCTGCCTTTTCGCCGTGCCCATAAGTCACCCAATCGGCATTAGTCATCGGTACCTTCACGGGCTCATGATATGATGACTGTCTTTTCGCTGTGACTTCGGATACAGCTGCAATTTCTTCTGTCGTTCTACGTTGCTCGTGCTCCTTTTCTGTGGAAGCAATTCTGGTGGTCCTTTCATTTAGAGAGGGTTCACACTTCGAACGGCAAGCTATGGTTTCAGTCATCCGCTTCGTTTGCGATAGAGCTGCTTCAATTTTATCAGATAGGCCCCAGTCGAAAACATCAGAACTAACCGGATGTGTGTCAAAACCTTCGTTGGGACACAAAGTAATTGTGGGATCTGAATTCCGCAGTCCTTTCCTTCCAATATCAATCTGCACTTTTCCAATGACATGATCAAAGCTCAGATCATGCGCGTAAGTCCATGGACATACATACGACATAACATCTTTATCCCTCATTAAGACTGTCAAAGGGCAGCTAGTAGTACATATCAAACTAGCCTCTTTGGGAACAATAACAACCTGATCTGCGCTTGATTTTGGGTATTCTCCCAACATAGCATCTGTAACCACTGGGACGAACCAAAGCTTACAAACTAGCTTTTCAGACTGCAAGTAAGATTTCATTTCGGGGCTCCCATCAATCAAGACCGAGAATTCATGATTCAGTGCTATCAAACGTCTACTGATGCTCATCCTCGATATACCAGAGGAAAAATGAACTATTTTTGGTGCTGAGCTGATGCTAGAAGGGTCAAATCTGGCCCTACTGAGGATGGAGAATGAAACCAGAATACCTGAAGAGATCCAATCATGTGTACCAAAGGTGAAGGGTATTATCGAATCTCTTGTCATTTCATTATCGGACCATAATGTGATCATTTCTCTTACTCCAGAACATTCTCCAAAGTGGATAACGGCCTCGTGTTTTGAATAAAATGTTCCTGGGCCTATCTCCCTTCTTCCGACTCCAATTCCGTGTTTATTTGCGTTGTGCAGGTTTTGTAAGGAGAATTCTGGTTGTTCACCACATGCATCGTTCTTTGGGCTCGTGCCCACGTTTCGAGTCGTACGTGTAGTGGAATCTTGCACCGTACTATTTTGGTTGACAGCATCAGTATCACAATGTTGTCTGAGTTTATTTTGGTCTGAAAGAATTTCATCAATTTGGCTACTGAGAAATTCACTTGGGTCGTTTTTTCTAGTGCCATTCATCTTCGAAGGTGAACAATTGGTATTGAGGTACAGATGTTCGTTGCGTTTACGGATACTATTTCTTTTCTTTCCACGCCAAAGATTCTGGATCAATAAAGCCATTTTTGACACGAGAAGAGATGAATACTTTGATTCATTGGATGAGATTTTCGTGGAATCAACAGAATGCGATGAATTCTTCTGAAGGTCGTCCTTATCCTGGCAGATACATACCCACCATCGCTGTATCACCATTGCATTCTCCGTCAAACTTGCGAAACTCCGCACTTGTCTGAGCAATCCAATAGCCAAAGTTATCGGTAATGTACCTCGGTTTTTCATCTGGAAGTCGCCTTGGTTCTTCGTCTGGAAGTCTTGTACTTGTAATGTATCGTGCTTCACTAGACTGGGATGGATGGAAGATGGTGTGAGATGGTCAGGAATTCGGATTTGAACAGTAATTGTGCCAAGCAAAACATCTTCTTTCGTTTCTGTAGATTTCATATTTAAAGCAGCAATAGCTTTGTCTTCTATCGGAGCATTGTGGGACCAAATCTCTGTGGTAACAGTGATCCTCCTTTTGACCTTGTACTCGCCAATATTTAGAATTGTCATCCATTTAAAATCTTTGCCGTGTAATGTTCTACCACTTTCACGGTCCATTTTGATAATCTCCTCAGTGCCGTCGGCTGAACTAGTCTTTGTCCTCATGAATTGTTCAGTATTCAAGCTGCATCTGTTTTCATACGAGGTTTTGATTCGTATGAAAGTATACCTCGAAGAAATATCTTCGTTCTTTAAGCTTAGTGAGAAATACATCCAAAGAGGCATGGATGATATTTTGCGAGTAATAGTTGTGGATTCGTGTTTGTTTGCGCCTACCGTTCCTGTGTTTTTTGCAGCTGGAAGAGCTAAGGAACAATGTTCTGATAGGAGATTTGCCGATGCCTCCGAGATGATTGTGTCATCAATTAAATCCAACGAGCTGGTGCTACGGAGACCAGCACTGGTACCATTGCTTCGAGACATTCCTCTTTCTTTTTGCAAGGAATCTGATTTGCACTGATCTGGTAAAAGAAAAAGAGTGAAATCCACAAAACCAGATTTTGCCATTGTGCGAGTACGTGTAGAACAAAATGGAACTTTAGAATCTAATTCCAAGCTCCGTCGTGAAAACAAACGATCCAGCTTAACTTTAGCACTGGCAAGTTTGAAGCCTTTTTTGCAAACATTGGAACCACGCAGTTCCTTTTCTGCGAAGCGCAGTTGTTCGCCCTGGTGTCTTTTCATTTTGAGGCCTTTCTCGTCCAATCTTTCTACATTTGCAATGAGATCAAAGTCAAGCGAGGAATGCAACCACGTTCTCACATCTGAATCATCTTGATATTGAAGATTCCACAATGTGGAATGAGAAATTTCATGAGAGCCGTGGATAGAAGTAATGGAAGTCTTTGTTTTATGGCCCCGTGGCTTTTGATTATAGTTCATAGGAACGTTTTTATTTTCAATAACCCTTTCAAACACGGGGATGTAGCAGCTTTTTGTTTGATTCAACGGCAGCATGACCAAGGGAGGGGCCTGAAACTTCAACCAGCATTGGACCTTAAAGAGACAACCCGCTTCTCTTGTCAAGTCAATCACAGGTTGCAGTAATCGTGTAGAGAGCGATAGTGATTGTATGTTCAGTCTCGCAAATCTGACATTTGCAACTATGTGAGATTGTTCTGCCCACCGAACAGGCAATGAAGGATATAACGCCAATTCCTTCTGTTTTGGTTTCACATTTTCCAATGGAGTCAATATGGTCGATGTCCCTTTAGAGCTATGTACCTGGTGCCCACATGGTACTGCCTGCCTTGACGATTTTAGATATCTACCTTCCATCATTGCATCCATTAGGATACTATCATCTTCAGTAGCAAGAGAGAAGCTTCCATCATCTAAGCCGAACTCGGATAAACTTGTAGCATGGGCATGGCTTAATTTCTCTGGAGTGCTGATTTTTATCGCGTGTTTTATCTTTGGGGGGAGGGTGATGGAGGAAATAGAATCAGTGGGTGGGTTTGTCATCTCCTCGCCGAAATGGACGCTTTCGCTCTGGGTATCACCTTCAAGAGCGTCTCTGCTTGCACATTGCTGTATTGTGATGCACTTTCCATTTACATTCATAGGGTGTGTATCAACTTCATATGGTACACACATTCCACTTCGATCATCGCTCATCTTGCAAATATGGACTTTCAATACGAACTCAAGATTCAATTCCCCAATCTGTTGACATTGATATGGATGATTCAATTCCATAGCATTTGGTATGGATATCAGAGGGACTTGTATGTTCTGACTGCCAGTCAACATTGACTTTGTGCCGTGTGTAGTTCGAAGAGACTGATTAAGTTGACACAACACATGAGGCAACAATACATTTCCTTGACCAACAAGCAACACTGTACCTCCATCCGTATCTATCTTTCGGAAGATTGGTATCGGTAGGATATTCATATCCGCAAAGTAACGTCTGATACCCTCCATAGTGCCTACCAAAGGGTACTCTATTGATATTGGGTCATGAATTTCTTCAACCTCATTGGAACCAATGTCGACAAATTGATCTTCTTCTTGTCCCCAAAACGAAATGCGGCACGTGGTGTTCTGTGGATAGTCTGTTTGAAATCTTTTCAAAATGACTGTAATAGATCCGAGCGAGTCACCTCGTAGCTTGGGAGGGAGCACTGTCGAAATCAAAAGCTTTTGCATCTTGAATCTGTTTCTTAACGAACTCAAGTATAATACAAGTATAATACTGAATATAAAGGATGCGAGGAGAGGAGTTTCGGCATTTTTGAAATTTCAAAACAACTTTTCCTTTCCCATTTTCATTAATTTCTTTCTCAAACATCTGCACTGTGAACGATTCAAGATGGCGATGGATAGCCAAGATGCACCGCAAATGATTGAGCACCTACGTAAGGTATGAACATGCATGTGACAATCATTTCCTTGTTTATCGAATACACTCATTCGTCTTCTTGTAGTCTGTAGGTTTTACTCCTCATGACACCAAATGGATACCGCATTCAGCCAAATTTGTCTCATGCGGGATTTCTCCTAGTGGTAAGGGAGTTCTCGTTGTAAACGAATTAGCTCGGGATGAATTGAAGACCACTTTCGAATGCAACAACCTACTTCCACATGGTGCAAAGTGCGCAACGTTCGGAGCGAGCCGTGTCGAGGATCGCACCGTTGCTATTGGAGATTACAGCGGTGGGCTTTCAATGTTCGACTTGGAACAGCGTTCTGTTGCAAACGGGAAGGAATCTCCTTGCAAAGTATTCTCCGCTCAAGCTCACAATGGCATTATCAACTGCATCGATGGCATTGGAGGCACCTCGATTGGACATGGCGCACCGGAGTTAGTTACGGGTGGAAGAGACGGCATTGCTCGAGTGTGGGATCCACGTGTAGATCACCCTGTCGTCAGTTTTGAACCAGATGCTGGATCAGCCAAACGGGATTGCTGGACTGTGGCCTTTGGCAATTCTTATAAGGATGAAGAAAGATGCGTTGTTGCTGGATATGATAATGGAGACGTGAAATTGTTTGACTTGAGGACAAATGCCATCCGATGGGAAACGAATTGTTCCAATGGAGTTGCTAGTGTAGAGTTCGATCGGAAGGAAATCGAAATGAACAAATTAGTTGTGACTACCCTCGAGAGTACATTCCAATGCTACGATTTGAGGACTCAGCACACCAAAGATGGTTTCTCTGCCTTGAAGGAGGCAGCGCACAGAAGCACCATCTGGTTAGGACGTCATCTTCCTCAAAACCGTGACATCTTTATGACTGGTGGAGGCAATGGCGGTTTCAATCTATACAAATACCATTATCCTATGAATCGTGTTGGGAAACACCCCGAAGATGGACTTCCTGTAGGGAAAATGGGAGAGGTCGAATTGCTGAATTCGCGTGTCATTTCCACACAGCCAGTGACAAGTTTTGATTGGAGTCCAGACAGGGCAGGTCTTTGTTGCTTGAGTTGTCTAGACCAGATATTGAGGTATGTAAACGGTATATGCGAATTTGATAATATCTGTCGCCCAACAACAAAAGCTAGCCGATCGTTGCTAACCCATCGTTTAGAGTTTACATAGTCACGAAGCTAGAAAAGTACTGATTTTGATAGAGAAAGGAAAGATGAATAGCCAACACTTATTTCATAAAATGTTTGGAGTGGGTGTTACTTGGTGATCCATCGGCACTATGAATGCTTTCAAATCATAGATACCGTAGAATAGTAATGTTCAGGGTGAAGAAACATAATTTCTTAATTTTTTTGTCACTGTGCGCTGTGCGTTGCTTCCTGTTTTTGGCACTTAACTATGCCATCGACTCATTCTCAGCCTTCTGCCTCTTTGTTGGTCTCTCAGTCGTCTCACTAATCATCTTCTGAACGCCAAGCACCAATTTGTGCTCATCACCCAGTGCCAATTTCGCATATTCAAGTGCATTTGCAAGAACCGATTCACATTCTTCATCCTTTCCAGCTCTCTGTAAATCTATTCCAAAATTTATCAAACTCGTCGCAAGCGCGACTGGATCAAACAATTCCAAGATTGGCTGGACTGCGTCCTTAAAAGAAGCATATTCTTTTAAAGCTGCTTCTACTTTATCAGACAAAGATAGTGCTTTGGCAAGAAGCCTATGAGATTCTATCGATACTTCGTGAGATACCGGGATGCCCTGATTCCTAATGCCCCGTTTGTTCATCTTGATTGTGGATATACAACTCTCAAGCTCATTCAATTGTAAATTGTTGACATCGCCAGCCCGTTCTATTTCTAATAGCTGTTGGTTGCAACTAAACTGCATTTGTCGTATGCATTCTACGTCGCAATTTTCAGGAAGACGAACACTTTGATCCATTTTTTTAGACGATGGATTCCTCATTCCACATGCCTCACAATTGCAAATAAAATCATAGCTCTGCTCTAGGCGTTGTTTCCTTTCATCACAACTTAATCCCGACGTTGGTATGTAACTTATTGTCACGTTTCCCCCTTCGTCTATGTCTTGAATGCAATGTAGCCGAGCATTCAAGGCACACTGATGTTCTTCTGTGTTTGTATCTGGGTCACCGATACGACAAGACAAGAACGAGTTTGGTGTACAGCAATGATTGTAAAAACTGTGTTCCAAGAAAAGAGCACGTCCAATACACTGGCATCCTAGAGATGCAGTCACATCTGTGACAGCATGGCCGCACCCGACCACTTTTTCCATTGTATCGTTGAGATCTTTCTTGTTGATCCAACTACCATCAATCGGTTCCAATTGATCTTCATCTTTCAAGCAGAAAGATTCACGCATTAATCTACAAAGCTCATTCATAGCAGCATCATAATATTGAGATTCGTCCGGTGTTCCAAGCTGTGCTCTGTACAATTCATCTAATAGCGACCATTCTACTGATGGGAAGGGCGAGGGGACATTCTTTTCACTCCATCTACGAAGCATGAGCCGAATCGTTAGTACATACGACGAATCCACACCGTTTGCCATTTCGAGATTAATTAACTGCCTCTTTCCATTCGCATTTTTAGGCATTTTGTGGCTAGCGCAAACAAGGGAGTATAGGGCCTTGCATTCACCACTCTCTAGGTGCCACTTCTTGGAACCTTTAGCTTTGCAACCTTCACAAATTGACACCAAAAAACATTGTTTACATCTTGATTCATCAGTCGAATGCTTACAAGGACGAGCACAATACGCACAGAGATGTCGATGAGATGGATCTAGTGCAATCGCCGCTGCATTGCAAGAAAGTACTTCTTCACCCCGTTTCAATTGTCTTTCTGAGAGGACATGGACTCCTCCACCATTTTGATCAATGGAGGGTTTCACTAGATTGCTCGATGCTTTCTTTAAAAAGATTGAAACAAGTTCCAACTTCCTGGCTGCGGTGTCTGACATTATATAAAACAAAATCCTCCAAAAGCTTTATTATCGATCATATTCGTGCTCACAGTATTGGTACGTATGTTACTTACTGTACTTGTAGTGAGTGGCTAGTGAGTCTTTTAGTGAGCACAGTATCGATAGATCTTATCATATTTTTGGGTGAAAGTCCGACCCCCTGGCAAAAGAGTGGCGACTTCTGGCTAAAATAGAAGGGAAATTAAAAGGCCTAATCTGAAATCCCGGACAAAACTCTTGCTAAATTGAAAATAGAGAAGTGACCACTTGGCAGCAATCAACACCAAACAAACCACAACCTTTTGACACAAACACACCGAAGTCTTGAGGGAAATGGCAACTTCCAACGGTCCTCCATTTCAACCAGCACCTTACCGAACGCCGTCTACCGTTGTTTCAGATGCAGTTTATCAAGTCATAAGAGGATGCATTTACGGGGGCGTATGGGGAATGGTGACACCATTTCATGCCCCTGGTTCTGCAGAAGCAATCAAAGGTCCGTGGTCCGGCGTTGCCGCAGCCATGAAGATGACATATTTATAATTTGCTGTTGAACTTTCCTAACTTGCAATATTTTTGCATTTCTTCCTACGCGCACTTCCCGGTAGAAGCGAAAACTGGTATATTCAAAGCTGCTAGACCATTCTCATCTCTTCGATCGATAGCTCACAATGCGGCAATCTTTGGAACCATCATGGGCGTTCAAAGATTATCTTCAAAATCGATTGAACTTATACGGCAACGAGAGGATTATATAAATGATATCATTGGCTTCGGAATCACTTTCAAGTACTACGGAACATTTCTGTCATCATCAGAGAAAAGGTTGATAATGCATAATAGAGTGTTTGGAGGAACAATTCTTGCAGCAATAATTTACGGTCTTGCAGTGTAAAACAAAAGAGTTATTTTACTGCTATATTATTTCACTACCATCCTGAGATAGAGTTGCAGGAGAAGGCGCCTTCGCAACCTGATCCGGATTACTACTACCAGCACTTGTCTTCTCTACCATTGATGATAAGTTCATATTTGAAATATTGCTCTCCAAAGAAATTGCCATATCATCTTCATCCGATAGAGGAATAGGTGGATTGACTTTCTTTGACTGCTGCTTCGCAATTTCACGCTGTTGAAAAAACTCTTTCTCCAACTTTTGTAACCTTTGCTGTTGCTCTACTTCCGCCATTTTCAAACGTTTTTCTAAAGCCGCAGTCTCCTTTTCGTGCTTTTTAAGTGTCTGGAGATGCAGAGCTTCCTTTTCTTCTCGTGATCGTTGTAGATTATCCATCCGGGTGCCAAAGGCCTTTCGTGCACGTTGAATCCTCTTCTCATGCTCTTGTTTGAGTTGTAAGAGTTCTGCCGAGTTGCTCATATCGTCTTCATCTTCGTTCTCATTTTTAAGTTCAATAGTTGAACCTAATAGATTACCAGACGGGGACCGATTCAATTCCTGGTTTGACGTCTGTGTTGTGCTGGTCACACCGCTCAACGATTTTGTGGATGCAGCATGATAATTACCAGTAGTTCTAACTGGTTGTTGAGGCAAACTGTTTGGTGCAGTTGCGACGAGATTTGTGACTGATATTGTGCTAGATTCAGCGTTTGAAGGATGCTGATGTAATGGTACATTGGCGTGAGGAGGTAGACTCTTTCGTTCGGGCGAATTTAGGTTTGCGACCGCAGAGCTGGATGCAGCGCGTACAGGAACCTGATGTAATGGAATGTTGACGTTAGGTAATCCATTGGACAGCAAAGATGACAGAGGCAATGCATCGTTCGTCGTTGGTAGACCCATCTGAGAAGAGGTCGATCCCTCCATGCTTCGGTCTAAATGGTTATCGTAATTTGCAGCATTTGGTGGATGTACTGAGGCACTATTTTGAGCAACAAATGGTGCGGAATTCATCGAGGGCACAACCATCTGAGGCTCAATCGGTAAAGAAGAGATCGACTCCATGCTTCGCTCCAAATGGGTATCATAATTTTGCTGCTGTATGATGTTCTTGTAATTGTCTTGCTGTATTCTAGCCTTCCGAGCCATTGAACTTATAATCTCGCTTGTTTCCAGTATTGCATCAGTTGGGAGGTTCAACTCAGTAACCATTTCTTTAGCTACTTGAATCGCATCATCCTGTACAAGATGAAACCCAAATTGAATGTGATGCTCTTCATGACCTACTGTGAGCGTCATTCGCAGTTGCATAATGTCATTGGAATATACACCTGCGGGCTCATTGTTGTCAACAACTGCCGCCGTCAGCGAGTATTTTGACTTGGCAGCAGGTAGCGAATTTTGACTTTCAGTACTAACCAGAGACTGCCGCATTTCAGCTGGGTCTAACCTTTTCTTACTTGTACCGTCGTCATCGTTGACTACAGGTACCGCTTGCTGGTATTTTGGTAGGGGAATCGGTATTGGCATTGATGATGCAGCTGCAGGGGCTGGCAAAGGTGGTTGTGTTTCAGTAGGAATCACTATGTGTTCATGATGGTTCGAATCATCAAGTTCTTGTCCTCTTCCCATCAAAACTTTCACAGGTTTCATATTAATTTCCGTCTCTGGCATGCTTTCAAAATCAAAAGATGACTTTTCAGTTGGTTGAGCCATTGCACTAAACTGCTGTGGCGGGATATTTTGCTTGTTCAGGGCATCAAGTGTGGCTCTGTTATCATTGCCTTCGACACTCGGCTGACGAATTGGGGCTTTCGAGACATTGAGCACCGGAGGAGATTGATTTCCAGCGATAACTGCGCTTTGGCCAGCATTTACTGGATATTCAACCGGCGAATTCTGTGCCATTTGATCACCACCCGCCGTTCGACCAGAATCAGAATTTGTATGCACCGGCGGCTCAGCATAAACAGTGGGTTGAATTTCACCGCTGCCATCATGCTCTGATATCGGTCGTTCTCTCAGGGGCGGATCCACCAGAACTTCCGAATCATCGTTTTGCCGCTTCTCAAGGAAAGGATGTGCCAATAAATATGATGCGCTGGGGCGAACAATGTGACCATTCTCATCGGTCGTCCCTAGACACTGCCTTATAAAGTCTCTTGCATTCGAGCTACATATCCTTTTCAGACTTTCTGGCTCTATCCCAGTACTCACTTTTTTATAAATTTGAGCAGGGTTAGTACATTCCCTATACGGAGCTTCCTTTGTAAAAATCTCCAGCATGCACATTCCAAAAGCGTAAATGTCAA
>Ga0115005_10002177_pt1 | contig 15662 bp, 17 predicted proteins | sample ArcOceMetagenome_FD_87163 | JGI IMG/M metagenome (GOLD analysis project Ga0115005, IMG submission 87163) | Marine eukaryotic phytoplankton communities from Arctic Ocean - Arctic Ocean - Greenland ARC118M Metagenome | ecosystem: Environmental > Aquatic > Marine > Oceanic | place: Arctic Ocean... | reverse complement strand
ATGTACCGCTTAATACAATTTGGACGTGGTTGCCCCGCAGTCTGATCAAGTTGAAAGAGTGTTTGTCACGATGACCGATGACATCAACACCGAAGACGAGATGGTTCTTGCTGCCGAATATGCTCTTGGGCTGTTGTCTCCTGCCGAGGAAAGCGCGATTGAAGACTTGCTGGCGGTGGACCCAGAACTGCGGGATCACTACGCCGAGTGGATTGAAAGTTTTGCAAACCTAACGGACGACGTGGCCCCTGTGGCTCCGCCTGCCGGATTGAAAGAGCGGGTAAACGAAGCGTTGTTTGGCCCCCCTGAAACCAAAAAATCCTTATTTTCACGGCTTGGTTTTTCACGGTTTGGGCTTTGAACCCAGTGTCTGGCGGGGTGGTCGCGGCAGCCGTTGTTTTGTTCGCCCTAGGCCAGACGAATTTTTTGCGCGATGGTGCGCCAAGTTTTGTGGCCGAAGTTGTATCCGAAGACGAAAGCTTTGTTGTTCTGGCACGAATCGACGCTGATATTAGCAGTTTGCAGATGGACCGGCAGGCGGGTGGGGCTCGTGTGGAGCGGGCGCTAGAGGTTTGGTTGGTCGCAGGTGACTATACGCCCATTTCGTTGGGGGTTTGGCCTAAAGGCGAGATCAAAACGACGTTTACAATTACAGTCGCGATCCCATGGGAAATCGAAGATTGCGTGCTGGTCATCAGCGATGAGCCACTTGGAGGATCGCCAACAGGAGCCCCAACAGGCGATCTGCTTGCTGTCGGTCTGGCCACTTTGGAACTATAATTTGAAAATAGTGCAATTCAAATAATGGTGTGAACGTTTTAGCGCGCCTACTATTGAGTTTATGGAAATCCGAGGCGATCCCGCGGGCGTCACATGATCGTGCAATGCGCTTAAATATCTATTTTCGGAACAAAACGGGCCTTACACGTCATGCAAATGAATTAAGACTTAGAGGTCGCAAAATGATCAACCGCAGCACATTCACGCTATCCGTTCTTGGAAGTGCGATTGCGCCTGCCGCGCTTTATGCTCAGTCGTTTGAAGTGACACGGACCGATGCGCAATGGCGCGCAATGCTGACCGACCTACAATACCAAGTCATGCGCCATGAAGCCACTGAACGATCTGGTACAAGCCCTTTGGACGGAACCTATGCTGCTGGCACATACACCTGCCGTGGTTGTGATCTTGCACTTTATACAAGTGAAACAAAGTTCGACAGCCGCACCGGCTGGCCGAGCTTCTATGTGAGCCTGACAAATGCGATCGGCACCAAAGAAGACAACACTTTATTTTCAAAGCGTACAGAGTGCCATTGCCGCCGCTGCGGAAGCCACCTTGGCCACATCTTTAATGACGGTCCGGCGCCGACCGGAGAACGGCATTGCCTAAACGGCGCCAGTTTGGTTTTTCTCGCCACCTAGTACATTGAAATTATAACTAATAGTGAGAATTACCTGAGGGTGAATTCAGCGAATAGAATGTACCTTTTTGTAGGTATTTTTTACTTATATAGAAACAGTTATTTTCCCAGCAACCGGTCGGCAACTCAACCTTTCCATGTTAGATAACAGATAACATGAATGACATCTTTTCTCCGCTCGTCCGGCTACGCCGACGCATCACACTGACCGAGGGCGAACAGAGCATTTTGTTGGCCTGTTTCGGCGTCGCTTTTCTTGGGGGGTGCTGGCATTAAACGTGGTGACCTCGTTGGCAGGCCACGACACGGTGTTTTATCCGTTTTCGTCCTATAGGTGTTGGGTGATGATTTCGGGCGGATTTGGTGGTTGTGCCGGGCTTTATATGGGCCGTCATTGGATGGGACTGCCAGGTTTGCGCGGGATTACATTTGCGGTCTTAGGCACTGTTTGGATCAGTTTTCTTGGCGGCCTTGTCGGCGGCACGTTGGCGTTTCCGTTCTAAGGGACAATGTTCGGCCCGTTTTTGCTGTTCATGACACTATTTAGCACGCCATTACTTGTCACGTTCTGGGTTTGCACCTTGATGGCAGCACATTATTTTCTGATGGCGTGGTGGGTCGAGCGGGAAACGATCTTTAACGCAGTCCTTCCCGAACCCTCTGAAGCATATTTTTTCTAGCTCCGAAAGCTTTTGCTGTTTTTGATTTGATCCCACGCCCAGACAACTTCGTTGAGCTGATCCTCTTGGCTGCGATCCCCGCCGTTCATGTCGGGATGTAGCACCTTGATCAATGACTTATAGACCTTGCGGATTTCTGGTTTGGTCCAATTGTCCTTGGCTTCCAATACTTCCAGCGCACGACGTTCGGTCGCAGGCAAGCGACGGCCAGAGGCGGGGCCCTTGCCCGGATTCATTGTGGCATTTTCACCCAGCACTTGATGCGGGTCATCGACGCCCAAACGGGACCAAGCACGCTGTTCCTCGGTCCGCTTGCCAAACGGCTTGGTCGGACGGTCCCAGACGCGGTCTTGGTCCATCTGTGCGGCAAGCTCGGCTTCTGACGTGGTGTTAAAGAAATTCCACTTGAGGTTATATTCGCGCACGTGTTCCTGACAGAACCAGAAATAGTCATCCATGACGTCCGGCGATTTTGGAGCACGGTATTTGCCAGCTTCCTGACAGCCATCATGGTCACAACGCCGCGTTGACGTCTCGGATGCGCCTGACATACCCCGCCGACCACGTGGATTTTTCTTCTTTGATGATGTCACCGACATATCAAAACCAAAGGGATCATTTTTTTTCATTGTGCGTAAAACCTTTCCGACTCGACCAAGAGACTTTAAGCTTCTGGTTGTCAGATAGAAGGGGGCAAAGTGAAAATAATGGGGCTGGACAACGAGATATATGGTGCTTTGTCGCATGCCTTTGCCACAACGACGCTAAATGTGATCAACGAAAGCCATATGCACGCGGGTCATGCCGGGGATGATGGCACTGGCGAAAGCCATTGGCGGATTGAAATTGCAGCTCCCGAGTTTGCACAAATGTCACGCATTGCGCGACACCGTGCCATTCATACCGCTCTCGGACCAACTATTATTGGGCGCATCCACGCACTGTCGATTGATACCGTATAATTATTCGGTAGCAACTTGAGGCTCGGCGCGCGCAGGGTCCACGTCAAGCGGCTTGGCCTCAAGCAACGGTGATTCATCCACCTCGGCGGTTACTGTCGGTGTGGTGTTGTCCTCGACAATTTCGACGACGGTAGGTTCACTCACATCCACTGCCACTGCGCGGCGAAATACCAACATGTTTTGGAATGTCGTCGCACGCCGTGTCAGGCCGGACCGTTCCTCGGACGGCAATGTCTCCGATCGTTGATATTCCCAGCCTTCGGCGCCAAGAGCGTTCATCGCAGTTTCCAATGCGTTGGCATACCGATTCTCAGCCGATTTAATCCCCTTGGCTTTAAGCCCCTTTTTAGGAGCTGGCACGACTTTGTATTCATACTGCGACATTGGTTCACCCTTCGATTTCACTCTATGATTGTATCAACAACGGCGCGCAAATCCAAGGTTTTGCAGGATAAAATTGACATCTCTATTGGTAGTGGTTTGTATCGCGCGCACCCCCGATAGATGGATGGCGGCTGCGACAATGCGCGTGCACTTGGTTGCAGACGTGCCCAGATTGCCACACATGCAAAAACCACACGACAACTGATCAGACGCGTAGGATGGGTTTTAACCCATCTTACTTTACTGGCTTAGCTTGGCCGCAACCAGCTTATTCACAGCTGCTGGGTTTGCCTTACCACCCGTGGCTTTCATCACCTGACCAACAAACCAACCCGCGAGCTTCGGATTTGCTTTGGCTTTTTCAACCTGATCGGGGTTGGCTGCAATGATCTCGTCCACGGCGGCCTCAATTGCACCTGTATCAGTGACCTGTTCCATGCCTTCGGTCGCGACAATCTCGGTTGGGTCGCGGTCTTGGGTATAGGCAATATCAAATATGTCTTTTGCGATCTTGCCGGAAATCTTTTCTGATTTGATCAACGCCACAATCTGGCCAAGACGGTCCGACGAAATCGGGCTGTTGACGATATCTTTTTCATCTTTCTTCAGGCGACCAAATAGTTCGTTGATGACCCAGTTAGCGGCAAGTTTGCCATCGGCACCGCTTGCAACGGCTTCAAAGTAGACCGCATTGGCTACCTCGGCGGTTAATACCGATGCGTCATAGTCTGACAGGCCAAAATACTTGATAAAACGGGCCTTTTTGGCATCCGGTAGCTCGGGCAGCGTTGCGGCGATATCATCGACCCAAGCCTGTTCAATCTCCAACGGCAACAAATCAGGGTCGGGGAAATACCGGTAATCATGCGCCTCTTCCTTGGACCGCATCGACCGCGTTTCATTTTTGTCTGGGTCATACAAGCGGGTTTCTTGCACAACCTGTTTGCCGTCCTCGATCAACGCGACCTGACGGCGAGCTTCAACATCAATCGCGGCTTGGATAAAGCGCATAGAGTTCATGTTCTTGATTTCGCAGCGGGTGCCAAGGTGGCTAAAATCTTGGGTCTCTTGGTACTTTTCGTATTGGCCAGCACGGCAGATCGACACGTTCACGTCTGCGCGCATGTTCCCGTTTTGCATATTGCCATCACACGTACCCAAATAACGCAGGATTTGGCGTAGCTTGGCAACAAAGGCAGCTGCTTCTTCTGGGCCACGGATGTCGGGCTTGGACACGATTTCCATTAAGGCGACGCCTGTCCGGTTCAGGTCAACAAATGACATTGTCGGGTCCATATCGTGGATCGATTTACCCGCATCCTGCTCAAGGTGGATACGTTCAATGCGCACCAAACGCGCAGTCCCATCGCCAAGTTCAACCAGCACTTCGCCTTCACCCACAATCGGGTGGTACAGCTGCGAAATCTGATAGCCTTGTGGCAAGTCAGGATAGAAATAGTTTTTGCGATCAAACGCGGAATTCAGGTTGATCTGCGCATTGAGCCCAAGGCCCGTGCGCACGGCTTGCTCGATGCAGCCTTCGTTGATGACGGGCAACATGCCGGGCATGCCTGCGTCCACGAACGCGACGTTGCTGTTGGGCTCGGCGCCAAACAATGTGGATGCGCCTGAAAATAGTTTGGACGCCGTGGCGACCTGCGCGTGCACTTCCAAACCGATCACAAGTTCCCAGTCGTGCTGGGCGCCCGCAATTACCTTTGGGGCAGGGGCGTCATAAGTCAGGTCTAGCATGGGGTGTCTCCGCAATCGGTCAGCTTTTCTTGGGTTCTAAGCTAGCAAAGGCACGGGAACAAGCCGCCAAAACAACAGCAATCTACCGTGCTCATGATGTTATGCGATTAACCTAAAATTCTACTGACGATTTCGGTCGTGTCGCCGCTTAAATTTGGAGTATACGCGATCCGCTGCAAAGCGTCGCGCATTTGCAATTGCCGCTGCGTGTCAAATTGCGCCCAAGCATCAAATGCGGTGGCCATACGCGCGGTTGTTTGTGGGTTCACGGGATCAAGTCCGATCAAACAATCAGCCAAGAATGCATAGCCTGATCCGTCTGGTGCATGGAAGCCTGCGGCATTGCCCGTCAAGCCACCAATCACTGCGCGAAACCGGTTCGGGTTTTTCCAGTCAAACTTGAGATGATCGGTCAGCATTTGCGCTGTCGCAACTGCGGCGTTAGCGGCCGCGCAGCGAACCTGCAAACCAAACCACTTGTCCATAACCAACCGATCGCTTTTCCACTGGTCATAGAAGGCCGCACTTGCATTGGCGCCTTTTCCAACCCGCAATAGGCAAGCCAAAGCTGCCAGCTGTTGCGTCATATTGTTGGCGGCATCAAATTGCGCAGTGGCCTGCGCACCGCCGTCAATCCGGCTGATTAAGCCAAGCACAACATTGCCAAGCGCCCGTTTACCCGCGTCCATTGCATTCGGATCATACGGCCCGTCGACAGTCATTTGCGCATAAATACGCGGCACGATATCCTGTAAATGCTGTGCGATTTGCAACTTGAGCGCCTCGTGTGCGTGATGGATCGCAAGTGGATCAGGCTGACCGCCTGTTTGTGCGATCGCTTGGGCGGTGTCGGTTTCTGACGGCAATGACACGGCCAGCGCGCGGAAAGCCGGATCAAGAGTGTCATCGCGCAGCACGGCGGCCAACCCGTCAAGGAACGCAGTATCAGGTGCAGCATCGGTCAAGACCATGTCCAATAATACCTGACGCGCAAGCGCGTGGCCCGCATCCCAGCGGTTAAACGGATCAGTGTCATGCGCAAGCAAATGCGCCTTATCAGCGGCAGATTGTGCGTGGTGCATAATAACAGGCGCTGAAAAGTCGCGCAGCACCGACAAAACCGCGCCTTTGGGGATGCCTTCAAAGCGAAAGGTTTCCGCAAGATCGGTCAGGATCAAAGTTTGCGTTGCCAGAACTTCAGTTCCATCTGGGCCAATCAAACCGATATCAACCGGAATGACCTGCGGGTCTTTTGGGCTGCCGTCCGGTGTCGGGCGCAAGTCTTGGCACAAAGTGAAGGTATAGGTGTCGCCGTCCCACATTTCGGTAACGTGCAGATGTGGCGTGCCTGCTTGGCTATACCAGCGGGCAAATTGCGTCAGATCGCGGCCCGTTGTGTCCTCAAACGTCGCGAGCCAGTCTTCTATTGTGGCTGCTTGCCCGTCGTGTCGGTCAAAGTACAGTGTGCATGCATCGACGTAGGCATCGGCGCCAACAAAGCGCTTTAGCATGCCAATAACCTCGGCGCCTTTTTCATAAACGGTGGCGGTGTAAAAATTGTTGATCTCGACAAAGCTGGCGGGGCGAACTGGATGGGCCAAGGGGCCGCCATCTTCGCGAAACTGATGGGCGCGCATTACAAGCGCGTCGCCGATCCGTTTGACAGCGTGACCGCGCAGATCGCCGGTGAATTGCTGATCGCGAAAAACCGTAAGCCCCTCTTTTAAGCACAGCTGAAACCAATCGCGGCACGTAATCCGGTTGCCTGTCCAGTTGTGGAAATACTCATGGGCGATGATCGCCTCAACGCGTTCAAAATCGGCGTCTGTTGCGGTCTCTGGGGATGCCAAAACGCAGCAAGAGTTGAAAATGTTCAAGCCTTTGTTTTCCATTGCGCCCATGTTGAAATCATCGACTGCGACGATATTGAAAATGTCCAAGTCATATTCGCGGCCATACACATCTTCGTCCCATGACATTGATGCCTTCAGGGCCTGCATACCAAAGGCGCATTTGTCCTCATCGCCAGGGCGGACGTAGATATTCAGCGCGACAACGGTGCCAGACATCGTGGTGAAACTGCCCGCATGGGCAATCAGGTCACCTGCAACAAGCGCGAACAAATATGCGGGTTTGGGCCAAGGATCGTGCCATGCACCATGGGTCAATGGATTGCCGTTGGACAACAGCACAGGCAGGTCGCAGTTTATCTGCACGGTGAATACTGCCATCACATCGGGTCGGTCAGGATAATAGGTGATTTTGCGGAACCCTTCGGCCTCGCACTGGGTGCAGTACATGCCGTTCGACATATAGAGCCCTTCAAGTGCGGTGTTGCTGTCAGGGGCGATCTCGACGCAAGATTCCCATACGAATGGCGCATTGGGCGCAGAGTAGGTCAGGCCATCTGCGATCAGATCAGGCTTGACGGACACACCGTCGATCTTGGCCCAGATCAGGTTCAGGTCAACGCCGTGCAGAAAAAACTCTGGGTCGCTGCTATCAGGGTTGGGCCTAAACGTGATTTTACTGGTGACGCGGGTGGCATTTGGGGACAAATCAAACGTTAGGTGCACGGTGTCGATCAGATAGGCGGGCGGCGTGTAATCGGTCAAATAAATGGTCAGCGGGCTGGCATCGTTCATGGTGCTATCCTGTGAAATCAGTGAACCGTCGTTGGTTTTAGAATTAGTTCATATGGACACGCGTTTAACTTGTCACGACCATGCCAATCTTAATTGAAAAGCCTGCTGATCTGCACCGATTTGTGGACGCAGTGTGCCGGAATTACAATTCTGCAATATTGGTAACTTATTATTACCAAAGTGGAGTTGCCTATCGGAAACTTTTGGCCTAGCAGAGGTTGTATACAGCGGGATACGCGGCTGAATAAGCCTGCCTGCCCAATTGCCTGTCTGCCAAGGAGAATAGAATGTCGAAACGTATTGAAAAGCATGGGTTGCAAGTCGACCCGCAATTGGTGGATTTCCTTGAAGGGCAGGCGCTGCCGGGCACTGGGGTTACTGCAGATGCGTTCTGGGCAGGTTTTTCTGCGGTCGTGCATGATCTTGGTCCGCGCAATCTTGCGCTGGTTGAAAAACGCGAAACGATCCAAGGTCAGATTGACGCGTGGCATATTGCCAACCCATCAGCGGATACGACGACATATCAAGCATTCTTGCGCGAGATCGGGTATTTGATCCCTGAAGGTGATGATTTCACGATTGAGACCGCGAATGTTGACCCCGAAATTGCCAGCATTGCAGGCCCACAATTGGTGGTGCCAATTACCAATGCACGTTTTGCGCTGAACGCGGCGAACGCCCGTTGGGGCAGCTTGTATGACGGATTTTATGGCACCGACGCGATGGGCAGCAAGCCGCCATCGGGTGGCTATAACAAAGGGCGGGGCGCACGGGTTGTTGCGCGCGCGCGCGTCTTCCTTGACGAAGCATTTCCGATTGATGGCACAAGCCACGCCGATGCGCAGCGCTATAGTGTGCGTCAAGGCGTTTTGATGGTCGACGATTGCCCGCTTGATAATCCCGAAAAATTTGTTGGTTACAAAGGGCATCCCAAAGCACCGACGTCAATTCTGCTGCGCAACAATGGGTTGCACGTAGAACTGGTTTTTGATCGCACCCATTTGATTGGCAGCCGTGACCAGGCTGGCCTTGCTGATGTCGTGATGGAAAGCGCTGTGTCTGCGATCATGGACTGCGAAGATTCGGTGGCCTGCGTGGATGCGGAGGACAAAGTCGTAGCCTACACCAATTGGCTGGGCTTGATGCGCGGTGATCTTGAAGAAACATTTACCAAAAACGGTGCTCAGATGACCCGCTCAATGGCGGACGACCGCGATTTTATCAGCCCCGACGGTGGCGTGATGGCGGTCAAAGGTCGCGCGCTGATGTTAGTGCGTAATGTTGGGCATTTGATGACCAATCCTGCGATTTTGGACCGAAATGGCGCCGAAATCTTTGAAGGGCTGATGGACGCGGTGGTGACCACGTTGATTGCGATGCACGATTTGCAGCGTGAGGGCGGCAATTCAGTTAATGGCTCGGTTTATGTTGTGAAACCAAAGATGCACGGCCCCGAAGAAGTTGGCTTTGCAGATGAGACGTTCACGATGATTGAGAAAATACTGGGTCTGCCACGCAATACCGTGAAGATCGGAATTATGGATGAAGAACGCCGCACCTCGGTCAACCTGAAAGAGTGTATTCGCGCCGCTAAAAGCCGTGTTGCGTTTATCAACACAGGATTCCTTGATCGGACTGGTGACGAGATACATACCTCGATGGAGGCGGGTCCGTTTTCGCGCAAAGACTTTATTAAACGCAAAAGCTGGATCGGCGCATATGAGGATCAAAATGTTGATATCGGCCTTGCCTGCGGTCTGTCTGGCCGCGCGCAGATTGGTAAGGGCATGTGGGCCATGCCTGATCTGATGTCTGAAATGTTAGAGCAAAAGATCGGTCATCCGAAATCTGGTGCCAACTGTGCGTGGGTCCCAAGCCCAACTGCGGCGACGTTGCATGCGCTGCACTATCACAAGATTGATGTGTTTGCGGTGCAAGCCAAGCTGAAGGCGGGCGGACGTCGGGCGCATGTGGAAACTGTGTTGGAAATTCCGCTGGCGACCTACCAGAAATGGACCGAAGCACAAATCACGCGCGAAGTTGAAAACAATGCCCAAGGTATATTGGGATATGTGGTCCGCTGGATTGATCAGGGTGTGGGCTGTTCCAAGGTGCCAGACATGAACGATGTGGGCCTGATGGAAGATCGGGCAACATGCCGGATTTCAAGCCAAGCGCTGGCAAACTGGCTGCACCACGGCGTGGTCGCGCAAGCCGATGTTATGGCCGCAATGAAAAAAATGGCTGGTGTTGTTGACCGTCAAAACGAGAGCGATCCGACATACCGTCCGATGGCCCCTGCATTCGATGGAATTGCATTTCAGGCTGCGTGTGATCTTGTGTTCAAAGGTCGCGTTCAGCCGTCGGGGTATACTGAGCCAGTATTGCACCGCCGTCGTCTAGAGCTGAAAGCGCAACGCAACCACTAGGAGTTGGGTTAAAACCCATCCTACGCAAGGAGAGACAAATGGTAGAAATATCAGCCGTTAAGGCACGCATGATCATCCGCAAAACGATGGCCAAAGGTGATGAGATGGGGTTCAAGCCGCTGTCAGTTGTTGTGTTGGACGCGGGAGGCCACGTTAAGGCGTTTGAACGTGCCGATGGTGCGGCTCCTGGGCGTTTCGCGATCGCGCATGGTAAGGCTTACGGGTCTGTTATGCTGGGTATGGCGGGTACAGCGCAAATGGCGCGCGCCGAACAGCAGGCCTATTTCATGGCGGCCGTGAACGGCGTTTATGGTGGCCAGGTTATCCCTGTTCCAGGCGGAATACTGTTGCGTGATAAGCGCGGTGGCGTCATGGGCGCTGTCGGCGTGACAGGCGATACATCCGACAATGACGTGATTGCTGCGATGGCTGGTATTGACGCTGCGGGCCTGACAGGCGAAAGCTAATTTGGCCAACACAATGTTAACTCCAGATTTGTAGCTTGAGCGCGAAGTTGTTGTGACTGATGCCCCTTTTCGTCACGGTGCAGACACGATACTTAGTGTAAAATTTATTTGGAGTTATCATGTCTCGTCCTGTGATTGGTATTATTGGTAGCAGCTTTCTTATTCACGAAGATTACCATATTTTCGGGGCTGGAAAGTTGAACACGTCTGCTGTGGCTGAGGCCTGTGACGCAATTCCGATTATTTTGCCAACGGACTCAGCGCTGAGCAGTTTGACCGAGCTGATGGACCTGTGTGACGGATTTGTATTTACTGGCGCCCGCGCCAACGTACATCCCGAAGAATATGGCGAGCAACCGACGCAAGCGCATGGCGATTTTGACCGCGACCGCGACGGATTGGCGTTGCCATTGATCCGTGAATGCGTCGCTGCTGGCCAGCCAATCATCGGAATTTGCCGTGGATTTCAAGAGGTTGCTGTCGCAATGGGTAGTACACTTTACCCCGAGATCCGTGATCTTGAGGGACGTGATAATCACCGGATGCCACCTGATGGCACGCTGGAAGAGAAATTCGCGCTGCGCCACGCTGTCACATTTTCTGACGACGGCCCTTTCCGCAAATTGCTCGGTTCCAACGAGGTGATGACCAACACGTTGCACGGGCAGGGCATTAACGTGGCTGGCCCGCGTATCGTCGTTGACGGCCACGCGCCGGATGGGACGCCGGAAGCAATTTATGTGAAGGATGCAAACGGATTTACCCTTTCGGTTCAATGGCATCCCGAATGGAATGCGACTGTTGATCCGGTTTCAAAACCACTGTTTGGTGCATTTGGTGCCGCCTGTTCAGCGTGGCGTAATGCGCGTTAAAATGTGACTTAGATCGTTCATGGAGACCGAAAAATGAAGCGTTCAACAATCAATGAGATCATGGCTGAAGCGGATGAAATGATCCGGTCTTACGGCTTTGTTTTACCGCCATTTGCACGCTGGACGCCCACCGAATTCCAGGCGAATGCCGCGCGTGCCAGCGCCATAACCGACGCCGCCTGTGGGTGGGATATCACGGATTATGGTGCGGGTGATTATGATAAACTGGGCTTATTTTTGTTCACGTTGCGCAACGGAAGATTGGCTGATCTGCAACGTGGTGGTGGCATGTGTTATGCAGAGAAGCTGTTGATTTCAAAGCAAGATCAACTTTCTCCGATGCACACACATGTCATCAAGGCAGAGGATATTATCAACCGTGGTGGTGCGACTATGGTGGTCGAACTTTATGGGTCTGATACGGATGGTAACTTTGCCGAAGATCGCGGTGGCGCGGTCATGTGTGACGGCATCGCGCGCGAATTTCAGGCAGGTGAAAAGTTAAAGTTTGCACCCGGTGAAAGCCTGACGCTGATGCCCGGTGATTGGCACGCGTTTTGGGGCGAGGGCGGTGATGTTTTGATCGGTGAAGTCAGCACGGTCAACGATGACAACACCGACAACATTTTCCGCGACCCAATTGGTCGTTTTGCGCAGATCGAAGAGGATGTTGCCCCGACCCATTTGCTGGTCAGTGACTACGCAAAATGGCTGTAAGTTTCATGTAAATTTTGCATAAGTTTCACATATGACAAAAACGGGCCGCAATCTGCGAGGTGTGCGGCCCTATTTGTACCTGTTGCCCGTCTTTAGACATGCAGCAAATTTACCTCGTGGCGACGCAGACAGCGCCGCGCAGTTTGGCCGAAACAACCGATGTCGCTGCGCAATTTTGGGAACAGTGCAAACAATTCGTGCGTGCGTGGTCGGACACGCCAGATAAGCTGGTCGATCCAGGATGGAAGGATTCTGTTGCGGCACCTTCTGCATAGACCACTTCGTGTTCATCAAACATCATATGGATGTATGTGACATATCCAGCTGTTTCTTGCGTGACCAAGCGACCGTCGACCAAGTGTTTGGCGGCAACAAAAACTTCGCTTTCGCCGAACAGCAGCTCTGCGCGGTAGCCTTGGAACAGCATCCGGTGTTGCGGCGACACGAGCAGATCGCTTTGTTGACCAGTGACGACGCCCGGCCTGATCCGGATCGGGGCAAACCGGTCCAGTGCTGGCACAGTGCGCGACTGGATCCAGCGGATAGGCTGCAATCCGTGGTCACAGGTCACGACAAAATCACCAATCTTTAGCGATGCGATGTCGCGTGCGCCTTTCGGCGTCGCAATGCACGTACCAGGGGTAAAGCACATGATGTTTTCGATCTCGGAGAAGTTCAAGAGCGTCCCATCATCCATCGAAATGGTCCCCGCGCAGGAGGTATTTCCATCTACGTTCGTGGTGGTCGATGTAATGTTGAGCGTCGACATATCGGCGTCGAACCCAAGGTTCAGCGTGTCCCCTTCAAGCGTGTCGGGGTCGCCGTCATTAAGCGTTTCGCCACCTGACCCACCGACGATGGTGATGGTTCTGTTTGTTGCTTCGCCCAAGTCCTGGTACGTGGATGTATCGTCGCCGGTACCGCCGTCGGCGCTGTCGCCTTCAGAGAAGGTGATCGTATCGTCGCCTGCGCCGCCGTAGATAATGTCGTTGCCTGCCCCACCGGTGATCAGGTCGTTGCCACCGTAGCCATAGATCAGGTCATCGTTGCCAGTTTGGCCGGCCAAGATGGCATCATTTGTATCGACGCGGTCGCCGTCTGGATCGCCAGTGTAGTTGACGTCGATAACATCGTCGCCAGCGCTGCCTTCGACGGTGCCGTCGCCTGCAGTTGCATCGCGGTAGTCAAAGTCATTGACCATTGGGGTCGCTGTTGATCCGTCAGCCCCTGCGTCACTGTCGCTTTCAGCGAGCGTAAAGTTGCCTGATCCGTCCACGCCGGCGTCATTTGCATCATAGCCCACAACATCATCGACAACATCCATAATGCGTCACCGTCGGTGTCAGCGGATGCGTCAATCGCTGCTTGGCTAATGCCATGTCCAGCCTCGTCTACGTCAGCAATGCCGTCATTGTCGCTGTCTGTATCAAGGTAATCGGCTATTTCGTCGCCATCTATATTGACAGATGTAAGATTAGCCCCTTCGTAGGCGTCGTCAAGGCCGTCGCCATCTGTATCGATGCCTGTTGGCGCGATATATCCTGCAGTGGTTTGTGCTTCTACGTTGTCTGTGATGCCGTCGTTGTCGCTGTCCAGATCAAGGTGATCGGCAATGCCGTCGCCATCTGTATCAATGGTGGTCTGGATCGGGGCAACGGTGAAGGTTTCAGTTACGCTTGTGCCGAAGTCGGGGTTCGTTGCGGATGACAGAACAGTCGTGCCGTCGATGGCAATTGAATAGCCAGCCGGATCGGTTGGGCCGATGAGGCCATCACCGAAGGTGTCAAAAACCGTGAATGTGTAGTCACCCAGATCGGTGACTGAGACATTTGTGATCTCAACGGCCGTAGAATGTGTGGTGTCGCTCGCGATGAGCGTTCCTGACGCATCGCGCAGTTCCCAAGAGGTTTCGGTAGAGGAATATTTGTCGCCATCAAATGTGATCGTGATGATGGAGGGCGTTGCTGTACCAAATCCTTCGCCAACGTTCAAAATGCCGTCGATGTCGACATCAACGTCATCAGCCACGCCGTCACCGTCGGTGTCTGGTGCCGGAACACTGAAGGTTAAGTCGCTAATACCTGACGCACCAGTTTGAGTGCCGCCAGACCCAGGCTCGAGCACCAATTCCATTTCGGATATTTGGTAGCTGGATAAGCTGAAATTTACGTCAGAGATGTCGGTGCCTTCTGCCTCGATTGAGACAGAGCCGTCTGCATTTACATAGACGTTTTCATCAACAATCCCAGACAGGGCGGCAACCACATCTGCTGACGGTATAAGAACACCGTTTTCGTCATAGATGTAGATGGTCCATTTGTCGTCATAGGTTGCAGCGCCGTCATCACTGATGTGGTTGAAATCGAAGCTTAAGTCTCTGACGTCATTCGAGAATTCGTATTGCATTGACACGGGTGCGGTTTGACCGAATGCACCAAATTCCGAGATGTTGTACCCGGTCTGGCTGTCATCCCAAACACCAGCGGTGAACGTGCCTGTTACAGTCGTGCTCGTGGATGTGGTGCCATCTGTAACAATAGTTGTGCCATCTGCGGCTGTGCCGCCCGCGCCAGTCAGCCATACAGCATTGTCTAGAATAGCCATGCTGGCACCTCGATCTTCAAATCAAAGTGGGGCAGGGCAGACGTCAAAGGCATTTGGAATGTCGACTGCTTAGCGCTGTCGCTCTTGTTTGCACCAACAAGTTGGTCATTGGGTGTAAACTGATAACTCTTACGCATTTGTCTTACCTCAATACTACAATTTGGACCGACCCAACTGCAACAACACGCTGCTGGATCAATTCATCTATCTTTCAGGTAAAGAATTGGAGTGTTTCAAATGTGGAAGCCAAATGTCTTTGATGAGAAGTTGAGGGTAATTTTAGGGAAATTTGCATGAAATATGGCGCAATTACGGCAAAAACGGTGGCCGAACTTCAATTTACAATCGGTGCGTGTGTTGTGGGGTTTTTGATCGCTCCGGGCAGTAAACTAACGCATTTCTGAAAGGTAAGCTGCGCGTGTACTGCGCCGTATTGTCGGTCCCAAGGGCCGATACCGTCGGTGGTTTACAATGTCGCCGCGCGCGCCCAATTGTGGCGCATTTTCCACAATTACCACACGATACCGAAACGGGATTGTGTCGCTCGGCCGCGATATTCTACCTAGGTCAAGGATGACTGTTTCTGAAACGGGGTGATTTGGTTTGCATAGGGCTGGCCCCCAAGATGCCAGCGGATCAGTGCCTGTTGCTGCCTGTGATAGCTTAACTCGTACCACGATTTTTTCAGGCGGTAATATAGATCCGGCATTTCGCAAGAAAACACTGT
>Ga0115005_10002176_pt1 | contig 15670 bp, 12 predicted proteins | sample ArcOceMetagenome_FD_87163 | JGI IMG/M metagenome (GOLD analysis project Ga0115005, IMG submission 87163) | Marine eukaryotic phytoplankton communities from Arctic Ocean - Arctic Ocean - Greenland ARC118M Metagenome | ecosystem: Environmental > Aquatic > Marine > Oceanic | place: Arctic Ocean... | reverse complement strand
GGAAAGAGCAGCAGCAAGGTTGAAACTTCCAGGAGAAATAACTTCAGTAGCAGAACGAATAATCTTCTCAGGGAACATACGGCCCATTTGAGCACGTCCCTTATCTCCAATAATAACAATATCACACTCCTTTCCTTGTGCGTCAATCTTTGCAATAGCATCTCTGACACTACGAGTGATAAAAGTGTTGATACCTCCGCAAAGTCCCCTATCAGAGGAAAAGGGAACGATGAGAGTTTTCTGGGGAAGGTCCTCATAGGAAATGTTCTGAAGGTCTTCGAGATGAACAGCCTCTCCACAAAGAGCATCAGTCCATTGGTTGAACGGCGCTGCAAGTTTAAGACGATTTTCATCTCCTTTCAGCTTCGCAGCGGAAACCATCTTCATGGAACTTGTAATCTTCCTGATATTCTTGGTGGATTGGATTTGATTCCAAATTTGCTTCTCGGTAGCCATACCACGAGCAGCTCCTGCCTGCGCCGTGAGGCTGTGTTGGCATGGACAAGAAATGGACACAAGTTAGCATATGTATTGCAAGCCCAAGGAGAATTTGCCCGTGGGTTTTGGATCGGAGCGTTGCATTGCTCAATGGCGAAATTCCACTGACTCCAATTTTGTACATGGAATTTAGCGTCAGCGGAACCCTCGATGGACTCTAAGTGGTCATCGACGAATAACAGCAGCAGTTCGTTTATGCCACCCCACCGGTCACTTCATTCAACGCCAAGCCAAAGATAGCAATTCTAAACTACTCTGCACTCGTGTTCAATGATAATGTCGACCGTACTACCGACGAGGACCGAGGAAGACTGCGTGAAACCCTCTGAGTGGAAGACCTTCTTAGCGCCATCTTGCAGTTATTTGCAGTGAAGCTGAGGACAGGCGAAGTTTATCGGCGGGACAGCTTGCTACGGTACGGAGTAGCCCTGTCTGGATGGGGATTCTAAATACCCAAAATTATATCACTTGTTCGGCCTCTAAGGCTATTACTTGCTATTGTAAGAAATAGGTTAAGCGGCCTTATCCTCTCATTATTCTATTCCCGCTTTCACACAAAAGTAGTTGACACCCACACACCCTTTCACGCACATAAGTCCTTATGTGCGTGATACGAGTATCAACAATTACACGGTTCAGGAGCGCAGTAAAAAATCAAATGGTAAGAAAAGAGACTATACGCAACTCGTAGAATTCTTCCCTCTGCCACGAAACATATCGCACGTAGCATTCTCAAAAACATCGATGACAGCCCTAAATTTAGACGAAGTCAGGAGAATAGCGAGAAACGAAGGTTGTGCACTCATTTCATACTCTAAAGAATCAAGTGTAATTTCTTTTCGCAAAGGAGCTAGTTTCAAGGTCAGAATCAATATCTTTTGGACAACAAGTACGGTTGGAACATGTTTGGATCACCCACGCCAATGTAAGACTCAGTTGTTTAGGCGTAATGTTGATTTGTCAACTCTGCGTGAGATTTTCAAGAATCCCCGAGTACACACCGGTACCAGTTACTATACTCGCGACAGCGCGAGCAAACATATATTTGATGTCAAGCCTACATATGAATCTGAATTTCCAATTGGCAGCCGCGTCCATGTGAAAGGGTTTGCAGATGCAACAGTCGCCTCGACCGTTCAGACGTATGGGTGTTTTAAGGGGAGAATTAAAGTCCACTACAGCGATGGTGAGGCGTACCATGTCTATCCCAAATTTCTCAAAAAAATCATCAGTGATGACAATGAGTGTCAAGATCTAGAAAATGAAGCGAAGGTGCAATTGAATCGTTTGAAAAAAGAGTTGAAGGAAATTCAGGATGAAATGGCTAAGGTACTAGAAATCGTCAATACTTTTGAACAAGAGCGGGAACAAGAACAGAAACGATTGGCGGAAGCCGCTGAACGAAAGGCGAAAGCAGAAGATGATAATTTAATTGATCATCTCGCCAAAAGGTGGAAAGAAGAAGCGGACTTGCTTGAGTACAAAAGAAGAAGAAGAGGAAAATACATTTATGGGCCTATGTGCCATGCCGACCGCGTTTCAGAATTCTTCGATCAGAAAGTAATAAGTATGGCTTGCGGCGGTAGCGCGACCGTCCTTCTATACGAAAATGGCAGCTCGGTGTGGACGGAAGGGTTGTCAAATGATCTCTTAAACGAACTCAATGGAAGACAACGAAATTTGCCTTTGCCTGTGTATGTTGCTATGGGGTCTCAAGATAGGTACTACATTAGATTTTCTGATGATTCTTCACAATTCTTTGGCTGCGATGAATTGTCAAAAGAGCTCAAAAAAATTTCGAATATAAGAGTACAGACAGTTGCATTTGGAGAGAAGTGGGACTCGTATGTTGTTGTCTATGCAGATGGTGGGTTGTCGTATAGTAACGTTCCATCGGGTCTATCAGATCTCATTGAGAACACACTAAACGAACCAGAACTTGAGTGCGTGTCTCTTGGACCGAGTGGGGAGTACTTTGTGAGTACCCAAGATGGACGCATGATGTGGGGTGGTATGACTACTGAGAACGCCGATATTGCAAATAGGAACAAAGATGAAATCAAATTTATGGACTTTGGAGACTTCAACACATTTTTTGTGAGGCACTCCTAAAGCAATGGAGAATTAGCGACAGGGACAACTTCTCTTGAAGTACAGTATACATCTAGAAAAGATGTTGAATATACAGCATTTTGATTGAATTGTGATACTAGCTAGAGGTATCTGCATTTTGACTGCATATATAAGATAATTTGTCGATAAGGGCATAGCAAATAAAGTTTGCAATGCCGTCACCTTCATAAATTTAAATGTGGCGCCCACCGCTGTACAGTGACATGAAACACAACACTTGCACTTGTGTAGTATAAGTCAAAATGAACCAAATTTACTTTAAAATCTCCACGTCATGTTTCAACGTAGACGATGCTCCAGAATTAAGCAGTCTGATCATCGAACCTACAAATTGGGGCGGTTCTCGTCCTTGCCATCTCAACTTTGTGTCCAAACAAATCCCTAATGTTCTTGATTCTATACTTGATCATTGTAGGTCTCTCCAGTGACAATCCCCAAGCAATAACTCTAACATTCTCGGGCAGTCCCATTGGCGCCAACATCTCAGGACGGAACATTCCAGAATTTCCAAGCTCAGTCCACTTCTTTAAATCGGGGTGGTATCCAAAGATCTCCATGGATGGTTCAGTGTAAGGGTTGAAAGCGGGCTTGAAACGAAGCTGTGTGATTCCAACCTTTTTGAAGAAAGTTTCAATGGTACCAAGCAAGTCTCCAAGGGAAAGGTTGTAATCTGCGACTAATCCTTCAACCTGATGAAATTCACAAAGATGTGTTGCATCCATGGTCTCGTTACGGAATACGCGATCGATGGAGAAATAACGGGCTGGTTTGAAACCTCCCTCTTGATTTGCAAGTTTGTAGAGCATTTGAGAAGAAACGGCGGTGGTGTGTGTTCTGAGAAGGTTCTTGAACGCCTCTGTTACACAAAGATTGAGAAAGGATGTGATTTAGAATATAAGCTAAAACAGAACAGCACTTCTCATTTTGACACTGATGATGCCACACTATTGAATTGAATTGAATTTCATTTCTTTATTGCTCACCTTCTCTCTTGAAATCATAACGGTATCCAATAGAGCCAGCCCCTCCCTTCTCGTGCATTTCCTTCACTCTTTCATAGTAATCCTCGGGAACACTGACAGTCGCACCAGGCTCCTTGATGAAAAAGGTATCATGTGCATCTCTCGCGGGGTGACTCTGAGGCTGGAACAAGGAATCAAAGTTCCAGAAAGAACTCTCCACCCACTTGTTGGTAGGCATTTCCTGGAATCCCATTTGCATCAAAATCTTACGGAATTCGGCCCTAACCTTGAGAAGAGGATGAAGGTATCCTCCTCCTACCTTTTCTCCAACAGTAAGGAAGTTGTAAGGTTTGAAAGGAGTACTTTTCCACGCTCCAGAATCAAGCATTTCTTTGGTCAAATCAGCTGCCTTCTTGACACGTTTGGGAGCATATTCAGCTCCTCTGGTGACAGAGTAGGATTTCAGTGTAACTAGAGAAATGAGCTTGCGACGTTTGAGAAGATTGACTTGCTTGTCATCAATAACTCCCTCTGCACCATTTGCTGCGTCCAATGCCTTGAGCCGATCCTGGGTTTCGTCTGATACTTCGCCCATGGCCTTTGTCGCGACGAGTTTATCCCCAGCCTTCTTGGCCCATTTGTTCTTCATACAATTTCCCATGCCAATTTTGCATACACCCTTTCCAACCTTGGACTGCAAATCGGGCATGGTCATTCCCTCTTCTCCAGCTTCGATGAGAGCAGCGAGAACTCTAACTTCCTGTGATCCATTAGCGACAACTTCGTTTGCCTCGTCAGAGAGTGTGTAGGAAGACGTGCTTAGTTCTGTGATTGCGACATAACCGTCAGCCCACAGAGATTTTACAGATCCGACTACTGAGTTATGATCGAGGTCTTTGGAGGCTGCCCAAGAGAAGGTATCCTCAATGGTCGCCTCTGGAGAGGAGAGGTGCTGCAAAATTGCTTCTTCGACTACTTCAGACATGTTTTCTGTGTATCACGGTGGTGGAGCGTATGATACTGTAACTTATCTAGTATTGGTAGTTACCCAGTACAACAGTAGATTGTTCAATGTTCAATGTTCAATGTTCAATGTTCCATCAATGTTTGGTGGTCGAACTCTCTCCGCCTTCCGTCCTCTTCACAAAAGGCCTTCCATGTTGTGTTCAATAAATCCTAATCCCCACTCAACACGGGTTGCTGCATGCGTCATTGAAGTTTCTTCTGGAAAGAGAGTTTTTTATTTTCTTCTTAGGACTTGTACTTGCACGAGCCACATCACGAGCCACATCACGATGATGTGTGATGTGCTGATGTGCAGTGTGCAGGTCAGCGTCCAAGCTGCGAGCAAGAGGAAAGAAAAAAAGAAATCTTGTCAAACAGGACGCATAAGAGTAGATTCATAAACAAAGTTTCTGTCCAGTACACAACTCATACTCCATCTTAAAATCTATCTGCAATCATGAAAGTTATTTCAGCAATATCAGCAGCTGCTCTCGTGTTCGGCGCGCCCCATACAAATGCCTTTACTATCACCACATCGCAAAGGAAATCATTCATCTCAAGTTCCAGTTCCCAACTGAACCATGCTCCAGCAGGAGTAGGTGTGGAAATGACTGGATTTATCGACACGGAACTCAGAGGTGCAGCTATGAAACTACACACGAGAGCACAGTCTCCAAAGGAAGGAGAGGTGGAGGATAAACCAAAACCTGCAGAGCCCTACGTTACAACCCATTTGGATTATCTGAAATTCTTGGTGGACTCTCAGCATGTTTACCAAGCTTTTGAAGAAATTGTCAACATGGAAGGAATGTCTCCTGAACTGAGCCCTTTTATTGATACAGGACTAGAGAGAGCAGAGCCGTTGGAAAAGGATATAGAATTTATGGTCAGTGAATACAATATTGAAAGACCGGAAGTTGGATCTTTTGGAGAATCGTATGCTAAACACATGCGGGACATTGCTTCGAAAGGAAAGGAGGCAGTTCCTGAGTTCATGTGCCACTACTACAATTATTACTTTGCCCATACTGCAGGAGGAAGAATGATTGGAAAGAAAATGGCTTCTCTGTTATTGGATAAGAAGACTTTGGAGTTCTACAAATGGGATGGGGACTTGAATGAAGTCAAGGCGACTGTGAAAGGAAGCATTGAGAATATGGCTGCTGATTGGTCGAGAGAAGAGAAGGATATGTGTATTAATGGTACAATGGATGCTTTTAGAGGAGGTGGAGGTATCAATGCATACCTCAGCGGTGGTAAAATGGGACATCATTAGAATAGAGAGCACTTTTTGAAGACGCATTACTACTGTATATAGATAAATTACTAGGGTGTATCTTATTCTTTTGAGAATACAGTACAGATGCTAATGTGTTGATTGTAAATTGAATTCATCTTATTGTCAAGGTATTCATGAAATAAATTTGGGCGTTTGAAAGTACCTGTATTGTTTTGATCTTATTTTCGATTTGAAACTTTGTCTAGACAAACACATTATATTGCCGTTTACACGTTGAGCAACCATGCTTGGTGCCATCAAACACGAAACCAAGTATCGATACGAAGACTCTGTCGATAGGATTCTCAGCAAGATATTCAATCCAGGAAACAATGATCAACTTTACAATCAAACATTCCAACGCGACCATTTCCAGTATGAATGTGGATGGCAAGAGGAATACAAGAAAAAGAAGTTGTTGGAGTGCAATTCCTGTCTAAGAAAACTTAGGATCCAACGAGTATTTGATATTCTACAAGAGAATCGAATCATGCAAATAAGAAGAAAGCAAGCCCTTTCGATTGCATCGCAGTTTCACGATTATGTGCTGCTCTTGAAGCACTTTGACAAATGGTTTGGATTTACAAGTTCTAGGAGAGAGGCACTTCGATCATCTTGGCAAGTAATGAGAAAGATTTTGATCAAGTGGAGATTTCATTCAGAAGAACAGAGGCAGAAAAGAATTGCAATCGTTTTTATGGACAAACATGTGAAATGTTTACAATCTCGCGTACTTCGATGCGCACTTGAAGTTTGGAGCAATAAATGTTGGAGAATAAGATTTTCATCGAGGTTGTTCACGCGATGGAGGTCGATTGCTTCGAGATCATCTATAGAACAGAAACGAATTATCGATTGGCTTGAGTTGAACCGCAAACGAGAAGTTTTCACACAGTGGAGAGATGTTTCCATCGTACAGATATATTCGCGACGGAAACACCAATTTGATAAACTGCGTGTGTTTGCTGTGTGGAAGAGAAGGAGTGAGGAATCAGTATTAAAGTGGAAGCTTGTAATTCGAAATGCAGAATCGTTTTCTGAAGAGATGTCCTTCAAGAGAGTAGGACGTATCATTGACTACATGGTGAGTGGCTGATTGCATTCAGAATGATTATTCCTTTTCGTTTAGAATATGATACTGATTTGCAGATCATATCCAATAGAGGGAGTATGCTACTAGGAAACGGAAGGTTCGCAATGCGTACTTTCATGTAGCCTCTGACTACCGTTGCCGTTTGGTGAGCGAGGCATTGAGACATTGGGTGAAATATAAGACGATTGAAAAGGAAAAACGTAGAATCCTTTACAGAATAATTAGTCGACGCATCCTTTTGGAATGGAACCATTTTGTAACTTTGGAACGAAACAACGAAAGAATTTTCGCAAAAATCATTCTGAATAGATGGCGAATCTTCGCGGAGGATAGGATTGAACGCAGGAACATTGCCTTGAAGGCCGTGAAACATTGGGCTCGCTGTTTATGCCGGTTGGTGGTTCGCAGCTGGAAAGACGTCGCTGTGAGGGAGAGAGGGAGATTAAGAACTCCACTGCGCCGACATCGTAATCCCAAAGCATCCCATGCCAATCGTGGTGTGACTCTCCCTCGTGTACAATACCCTGAATATAGAAGACAAACAAGTCGAATCGGGACTTACAGAAAAGATAGAGCGATGAAAAGTATGCATTTATCGCCAGTCAGGAGGAAGATCAGGTTTGATGAAAGTTCTGGAACAAATATGAGGCATGAGAGAAGAAGATACGATAGGTCGCTGGACCGAAACCATGATCGCAATTTTGCTAATGAGAGAACAAGATATGGCAGGTCTCTGGTCCAAAATCACGGTCGGGAATTTTCTAAACTTAACGCGGGGTCGATGACACGTTCGAACTTTTTGGAAATGAGTCATGCGCGTCAAAACCCCGAAAAGATTATAGATGTACTGCCAACGCCTCCTTCGACTAAACTGCCGACCTGGGTCTCAAGGGCCCTTTCGGAGAGAGGCCGTGTATATCCTCCAAAATCAATGAATAAAAGCATTGAGAGGAATTCATCAGCATCCAACGTAGCTAGATTTAGAGCAGAAAGTAAATTCTCTTCTCCAAGGAGGTCTTCGTCGGAAGTGAAATCAAGGTTCCTTGAGAAGGATGCAAAACTAAGAAATGCATTGTTCACGACATCATATTGCGATGATGCAAAGTAGTGATGCCTATTGTTTGAGATTCTCCCTCTTCGATGTAGGCTATTTGCAGAAGAGAACGAAGTGCCGTTACAGCCGTGCGAGTTGATAATTTAACACTGGTAATGTACCGGTTCTCCTCCAGCCCAGCAGAGGGAGCTGCTGTTGCGAGTAATCCTTCGACTGCGTTTATTGCCAAGGTAAAAGTGAAATATTATTGGGCGGTTATATGAAGGTTTCGCGATGTGACCACATGAAACGACAAATTCAAAATGAAAAAATGCATGATGAATGATGATGACGACGGTGGTGAACGAACGATGAACGACGATGTAAATGCAAAATGCATTGTTTGCTGTTGAGAATGAGCTACAATGAACCAAATTACCCGTTGACAAGATTGTCTGCACTTCTCAAAGAACCAGAAACTGATTGGAGTGAAGTAATAAAGGCTGTCAAAGCAAATAGACATCATGCCAAAAACGTTGACTGGAAGAGGCGGACACCGCTTCACATAGCCTGCCTAAAGAACCCACCAAACGATGCTCTAAAAGCTATAGTGAAGGCATGTAGACCAGCGTTGCTATTACCTGATGCTGACGGGATGTTACCCATACATTATGTGTGTACAGAATATGGAAGTTATGAAAATACTCTAAAGCATTTGATCCAATGGTGTCCTGAGTCTGCTGAAGTTCAAGATAACCAGGGGTATTCCCCACTTCATCGCTGCTGTATTGCAAAAAAGAGTGTTGGGTTCTTGAAAACATTAATTCTTCATGGTGATGATGATTCGGTGGTACTGAAGGATCTAATGAGAAGAACTCCGTTGCATTTGGCTGTCATTAACAACCTTGGTCTGGAGCATTTGCAAACTCTAATTGATGCTGCTCCGGGAGCAACTGAGATGGAGGACGTGCTTGGATATTTCCCGCTTCATTATGCATGTTCATATCCAAACGTCGAGATAGAAGAATTGAGGCTAATCTTGGGGATGGCTTCAAAAGTTAGCCGTGTCAGGACAAACAACGGCCTTGGTTGTTTGGACCTTTTATCGAATGCCTACAAGGAAGACTTGGATGGAGATGAAGGACCAAAACACGCAAACCTGCGATGGTCTGCAGGAAATAATGGAGATTTTTCCCATTCAGTCAATCAATATTGGGAGAAAGCTGTGCTTATTGTGCATGCAGCTGTACGGGGATGGGTGTTGAAGTTCAATGAATTGCCATCTAATTGCATTCATGACATGATAAAACTAGATGATTGCCCAACGATGCTTGTAAAACTTGCTTTGCTAAGAAATGTTGAGTGTTCTAGTCAGGAAGACGAATTAGGAAACCTCCTTCTCCACTCTGCGGCGTTAAAACCAATATCAAGGAAGCGCACAGGAAACTATATTGCTGTGATCAGCCTCTTAATCGAGGCTTTTCCTGAAGCGTGTAAGAAACGAAACCATAATGGCGATTATCCACTGATACTTGCTATTCGAAGTGGAAAGAGGTGGAAGAGTGGTTTGAAGGAGATTTTCAACGAATTTCCTGAAGCTCTTGATTATCTTGACCTGGATACTCGTCTCTTGCCGTTCATATTTGCTAAGGTTGGTTTGGGGGGAAACGTTTCGGAGGTATTCAATATAGTAACAGCATTCCCAAATCTTATACCTAATCATTAGACTAGACTATCAACAAAAAGTTGTGAGAAATATTTTGGAAACACGAAATGACCGTGTCAATTGTTTTCTCCGAAACCCCGATATTTTGGGTACAGTAGTATGACATAGAGTCGCGCCGCAACGGCAGTCTGATAAAACTACAGGAGTACCGAGCAGGTGTTCCGGGGTACCTAATTTTTACATAGTCATTAGTGCCAAAGAAATCACAGTGTGAATCAGACACCAATATAACCATGGAAGCACGAATGGAGGCTGCTTCTGAAGCGCCTGTGTCAACTATAGCAACTGCTATGTTGTTTGGCAGCATAACTTTTGCCACAGTCGCTTTGGCGACTAGAACATGGCTGATTGGAGATTCTCGTGCTCTCTTGGCTGCCATGAAGCCCCGAGCGCAGCCTCTCAATCCCCAGTCATTTACATCTATTTACACATTGCTGCATCATTTCAGTGTTTTCGGGCTGATTCTATTCTTTGCGTACATTTGTGAGAACCACCCCTTGTTTCCACATGACGAAAAAGCGTACGATAGAGATCATTTCTTCTTTATGATCGCTCTGCTTTTTCTGTTCAGCTTCTACACTGTGCACAAGAATGAATCGGCGAAAGCGCCTCGAGAGATGTCATCCTCAAAATTCGGTGACAAGCTAGATGCTTTATCAAACAAGCCAAAAGAGCCAGCAGAAGCTGCATCTGCAAAGGATGACGAAACCATGTCTTCTTTTGGCACGGGAACAATTCAGACAACAGGAACATTTATTCGTGCGTCTGAGACTAAAGATTGTAATGATATATTGAATAGAGATATGACTGAAGAATGGAAAGGGTGGTGAGTGTTTGCATGTTTTTCATCGATGACAATATTGTTACAAGTCGCACTCTTCTCATTTTATGCTTTGTCTCATTTGTACAGGATGCAATTCGTGTTCCTACTATATCACTATTATCATGCTGAGGAAGTTTATAATAGCATTCGAATCATGATCACATGTAAGTTTGAAAGCAGATTGAGTATTTTCCATTTCTTGTTTGTCCAAGTTTCAAAACTCACACTGTTCTGCATTTCAAAGGTTACGTATGGATGACCGGTTTTGGAAACTTTTCTTTTTTTTACCTGAAGAATGATTACTCCTTTGTGCGTTTGGTGCAAATGCTTTGGAGATTGAACTTTCTGGTAGTTTTCCTGTGCTTGTCACAAGGAACGACGTATGTATTGTACTACATCTGCCCTCTCCATACATATTACTTCTTAATGGTATATTGCACTATGAGAGTGGGAAAGAAGTTGAACTATACGAAGTATGGACTTCGACTGAAGTTGGCGGCTGTTGCAATTATAATTTTTTTAGTTTGGGATGTCGATACAGGATTGTTTCAGATGTTTCATTTTCCTTTTGTAGGAAGACTGCCGATCCTTGGGGCGGACAATGGGACTATGTGGGAATGGTACTTCAGGACTACGCTGGATCATTGGTCGACCTTCCTTGGGATGGTATTTGCGGCAAATTTCCCGATTACTTCTCTCTTCTTCCGCAAGTTGGAGGCATTGCCAGCTGCAAAGTGCTGGATTGGGAAAGGAGTCATTGGAGCCTCTTTGTTTTTCGCATTCGTGGCATGGTTAAGAGGACCGTTTATGCTTGGGAAGTTTGAATACAACATGACAAATTCATACTTTGGGTTTATACCGCTCATCACGTATATCTACTTTAGAAACTTGACTCCGACCCTCAGATCTTATAGTCTTAATTTGCTCCATGAAATTGGGAAGACAACGCTGGAAACGTATTTGATGCAACACCATATTTGGTTAACATCCAATGCGAAGAGTTTGCTTGTGTTGGTTCCAGGCTGGCCGAAAATGAACATGATGATTGTGACCCTTTTGTACTTTGTGACGTCGAGAAAGTTGTATAAATTGACTCTCTTCTTGAGAGGCATGGTTTTACCGAATGATGCAAAGAAATGCAGACAATCGTTGACAGTTATGGGTGCTCTCCTTCTGCTCTTTTATGGCGTGGCATATTACCTCCACGCGATTGGATTTGCAAGCCTAAAGGTTGTTGCTATAATATCCCTTGTTTGTGGTATGCTTTTATATCAAACAGTCATGGATACAACCTGGCAATCTTACGCCTCGACAGAATCTACTGATGAAATATCTCTTGCAGACACATTCTTCTCGGGAAATAATTTTGGGGCGGATTCAATTGTTGCAAAGAGTTTCCCGTCGGTTATTGGTGCTATGGTTGTTTTAATCATTGGCATAACTTGGCAAGGAATGGCAGTAGCGGGAGCAGGAAAGATTGGTCCTCTTCATCCAGGATGCGGAAAGATTGTGAACCGCGGTCATTGGATCCCAGTCGATGGTTGCAATGAAGTTGCTCGTGGCGCTGCTTATCGAAATGATGGTATACAGAATTTTGCCACTTGTGCTCCTGCTGGTGCTGGATATACTTGGGGATGGGAAACATCCAAGCCCTCGGCACATTGCCGGTTTACACAGAGGACTGCTAAGCAATTGAAGAAAAATTTGAATCATCGAAGAATTGGATTTGTAGGCGATTCCATGACAAGGAACCTGTATCATGCTCTATGTAGGCAGCTTGGTATGACCGAAGCTGGCCTATATGATGCAGGCGGTCCAAAGCATGTGGACATTACCCGCACAATAGATCATACAGATGTAGACTTCAGGTGGGCTCCGATGACAACTGATCAACTTCAAGTGATGAAAGATTTGAATGAAAATGCGAGCAAAAAGGATGTTTCAAAATATGATCTCATTCTAGTGAGCGGTGGGGCTTGGGACCGACTTCATAAATTCGCTGATGCTAAAGACATTGCAGCTCATTCTATCACAATTTCAGATTTGGTAGAACAGATGAATTCATTGAAGAGTATGGGAGTGCCAGTTGTGTGGATGACTCCCACGACAATCAACACACCAGCACTGAATACTCCTGAAAAGCGAGATCACATGACAGAAGAAGATATGAGTGATATGAGGTCCGTATATGACCAGCTTGGGGTGAAGAAAGCTGCATCATTTGTTGTTAACGGTCCATCCTTCTCCAAAGAGCGCGTTGAAGAGAGTTTTGATGGGGTTCATTACCCTCCAGATGTGTACAATGCTGGTGCGCAAGTCCTCGCCAATGCTTTAGACTGGCTTCTTCCTGAAGTGGAAGTTTCTAGTAAATTCACGGCCCCAGAACCAGGAAAGATGGCAAAACCATTCTTGGGAATGATGATGCTCTGTCTATGTTTCATAGGTTTGTTCTTCTTCGATGGTTTCTTTGGTTTCTCGTACCTCGCGTGCTTGTTCATAAAAGGAATTCTCCCAAGTGACTTGTACCTCGAAGCATTTTCTGTGCTACATGAGAAATCCAAGCTTCCACCTCTTTCGTTTTCTTCGGGAGGCTCTGTCTTCTCGGACAATACCCAAAAGACAAAGAATTCAAGCGGCATTAATGTACATACAAGTAAGGGCAATGGCTCCACTTCTAGGAACCGGTCGAATGCGGCAAAGAAATTTCAACCGATCTCTGATGTTGACGAAGAAATTGCTGCACTCTTAGGTGACACTGGAGACTTCCAGACTTAAAAAGATAAACTAATTTATAATCTTCTTCAAAACGAAAAGTTATCTTAACTTTTTTCTATTTACCGGTACAAAACGTTGCACTATCAAATTCGACCACTCGTAATGATGTGTAATTCCTGTAGTAATCCAATCAAATCATGCCGAACACCTAAAATATGTGGTATTATACCTTAATCTTATTTTGCCTATTATTTGTTTCTGCCTCGGAATGATTGCTATATTTGTCCTCGTAAAACTCTGCCTCGGCTTTCTTCTTCTTGGCAATCTTTGCCTGGAATGCATTTTGGTTCGCCTGAATCCGATCTACAATACTTGAAAGAGTAAATTTTGTTGGGGAAGGCAATTCTTTGAAGATTCCTGCACTCTTCACAAACCTATAGCGGTCTGCTTTAGTTTCAAGATCAAAATCATCCCCTCTAGTTCCAGCTATCACCTCATCAATTTTCAACATCTGAATCATTTGCGGTGTTATTGTTTCGGGAGCGTCGATGAGAACATCATCAACGAATCGACATCCCAATACTGAGAGAACACGCTCGTGCAGATTCATCAACGGAAGATTGCACCCACGCTCACGATTAACAACTGCGTCACTATGAATTCCAACAATGAGGTAATCCCCTCTCTGTAAACAGACATTGTGAGAGACACGTCACTATAAATTAATTAAACATATATGTGAAAAATGAAGGCAAACGCACCTTCTTTGCTTCTTCAAGGAATGCAACATGTCCACAATGAAACATATCCCATGCTCCGTCAATGTAAATAACCCTTTCTCCCTTCTTTGGAGACGTCATTCCAGCACTAAAAAGCCTCAACATTCGACTAGTAGTTAGAAATTTTGACTGTTCGCACAACAACGAGTTTCCATCACGATCTTTTCCTATTAGGACCTCTGATGTTGTATCACAATGATGGTCTTTGTTCATAAGCAGCATTCTACCTACAATATCAGTTGTAGAAACACCTACAGGGACATCATGGTAATTGCGAAGATTGGGTCAGTTAATTAATACACAACATACAATCAATAGAATAGAGACCAAAGACATTCATTGTTTCTTACCTTCCGTCCTAGGAATGCTCTGAAACTTTCCAGCCTTTTTCGCAGATTCGTAAACATCCTTGCCGTTAACAATACAAGGATCATCTCCATGGATCACATAATCAATTTTGTACGTCTTAATCACCCACTCCAAATACTTCTCACTCATGACATAAGGACAGTCAGGCACTACCTCATCAACAAACTTGCATCCCTTGACAATTGTCAATCTCTCATCATCGCCCATAAGTGGCGCCCCTTTACATTCCGTAATAGATTTATCCGAATTTACACCAACGACTAAATGAGTACCAAGGGACCTTGCAAGCCGGAATGCATTCATATGTCCATAATGCATCAAATCAAACGCTCCATCCATGAAAATTCGAATTTCTCCTCCTTCATGAACATGCCCATCATCTTGAAAGAGCATAAGTTTCTCTTCTAGAAAGTGCACCTTATCCTGTGCAATCTTGAGGTCGGCAGCTAATCGCCTTCTCTTTTTGGAGTGACCTTTCCCCATGAGAAAGTAGTACATGACTAGAGTTATTATAAATGAAAAACAAGCGAGGACGAATTCATCAGTAGTCAGGAGTGACTTTTTCGGCACTCCAGCTTGAGCTAGGAATGCATTAATGGTCGTGACTGCAACAGAGATGGGGACGCTATTGGAGCATTCTTCGAGTATGTTGTCCGATGAAATTACAATGCTTGCAATGAGGGATATGTTTAGGCCTGTGTAGCGAGTGAATAGCGTTGGGCTGAAGTCATCCGTCAGTTGATCTGTTGAATTCAGGACTTCCATAGTTTTATAAGTCCCGTCTAGTCAGTGCAGTTCAGTGCAGTTCAGGTCTGTATTTGAGATTGTCGTTGAGACGGTTGGGCTGACTACTATTGTGTGAAGTGAACACCTGCCGTTTTTGTGCTATTGGTTGGCTAGCTGTTTTTTGAATTTTTTATTTGCACTTTGTTTGCAATGAGGGGGGGGGGGGGTACAGAACACAGACTGGCTTTCGATTGGTGCGTTATGACGTCATAGCCAAGAGGCAAACCCAACCAACTGGCCTCGATGATACCGGTACACTCGTTGTGTTTCATCTCTCAACTTGAAGTGGTTTGAGGTGGGGGCAAAGGCCCACCCCTCCTTTTTGGTTGGCTACAGCATCGAAGCTGTTTTTTGAATTTTGTATTTTCTGAAAACAGCTGGAGGGTGAATTTTTGCAATGAGGGGGGTTACAGGCAGAAGACAGAACCTGGCTTTCGATTGGTGCATTATGATGTCAATAGCCTAAGGC
>Ga0115005_10002175_pt1 | contig 15671 bp, 18 predicted proteins | sample ArcOceMetagenome_FD_87163 | JGI IMG/M metagenome (GOLD analysis project Ga0115005, IMG submission 87163) | Marine eukaryotic phytoplankton communities from Arctic Ocean - Arctic Ocean - Greenland ARC118M Metagenome | ecosystem: Environmental > Aquatic > Marine > Oceanic | place: Arctic Ocean... | reverse complement strand
CAGTCACGCCATACTCCAAAGTTGTAATGTTAGGTAGCTTCGCCATGGACGTGCTAATTCCGCATCGATTGTTAATTTTGCCAGTTGTTTTTTAACAATCAAGTCGGTGTTAAGCCATATATCTGGGGAAGATTGTCCGCGCATTTTTGCATAGGCTACAGTCCAAGGTCCTACGCCTTTTATACTTAACCAATCATCTACTAATGATTCTGAAGAGTCTGATGAATGGACATTATGATGCGCCAATAGCCGCAAGGTTTGCTTACGGCTATAAGGGATTTTGAGAAAACTAAGGTCACTATTTGCAATAGCTTCAGGTGTTGGGAAATACACCTTGTTACCTTCTGTTGCGCCTAATTCCTGGGTTAATTGGGATAATAAGCGAATGGCCGCTTTGACTGATATTTGTTGACCAAGAATGGCACGACAACCCGCTTCAAATTTATCCCATACACCAGGTATTCTTAATCCCGTCACCATAGTGTCTTTTGGGACACCGCACCTTAATAATTGCGTTTTGATAGTGTTGGTATCTGCGTTGAGATCAAATATTCGTTCAATATTTGTTAAAACATTCGTCAGTTTTTCGATATTAGATAGACTTATTTCTACCTTTAAATAATGCTTATTCTTAACAGGTGAAACGCTAAACCAGCCTTTATCTGTTCCAGTAATAAAGCTTCTCGAATAACAATTTTCAGTAATATTCTCGACTCCTTGAATCACCCTCAACGCGAAGAAAGATTGCATATATTCCCAGTTGAAAGGTGGCCGAAAAGCTAACCTAAGACTAATAAGTTCGCCTTGCTTGTTTTTACTCTGCTTTATTTGTTGGGGTGTGAACCCAGTCACTTTTTTAAAATTATGCTGTAAACGCCTAGCACTAGCAAAACCAGTAGCATGAGCAATATGTGCAATGGGTAAGTTGCTTTCATGAAGTAGTTGTTTAGCAAATAAAACTTTATCAAATAATTGATACTGTTTTGGACTTAAGCCTAAATGTTGCTGAAAAAGCTGCCGAAAATAACGTGCTGTTATACCTAACTTAGTGGCTATCTGTTGTATGTTTAATTCTCTATTTTGCCTGAGTAAGCGCATCGCTCTGTGCACCGTGGTATTCACCCCCTGCCAAGCATATGAATGGGGTGCGCTATCAGGCCTACAACGTAAACAAGGCCGATAGCCGGCTAACATAGCCTGTTGTGCTAACTGAAAGTATTCGACATTTTTTTCAAGCGCAGCAGAAGCGGGACAAATGGGTCGACAAAAAATATGTGTAGTTTTAACCGCTATAAAAAAAGTGCCATCAAAACGTGGATCTCTTGCTAGCCTAGCTTGTTGATAATCAGTGTTCATTATTTTGTGCTTTACTACCTGTGATATAATGATTCTAGCGATTTTTATAGAGTGAGTGCGACAAAAGCGGCAGTTAATAGTTATTTTGCTATGTCCTGCATTAACTATTCATAATGATGGTTGCTCCCAAGTACCAATAAATAGGATAATAGACAGTGTTGGCTAAATGTAACTTAGTCACCCCAATCTAATTATAGGATTAATGTGGCTTTTTTTGTTTATATAATGATAGGTTTATTGCACATACTAGCCAAACCTACACAACGTCAACTTCTTCATGTTTAAGTCTATTATAAGGTTTCTACTACTTTTATGTTTGTTCAGCCAGCAGAGTATTGCTGCAGATAAATGGTTAACAAAATTTGCACAAGATATTCAACTAAAGGCACAAAAACAGAACTTACCTGGGTATACATTTGCTTATATTGAGAAAGGTAAACCTGCTTCTGTGGTGGTGTATGGCAAAGAGAGCAAGTCAGGCGACCCTATTGCTGTCGATACTGTATTTAGATTGGCCTCTGTATCAAAAACGTTTACCTCTATGTTAATGGCTAAATACGTTGCACAAAATCAATTAGACTGGCAAATGCCTGTGGCGCAAGTGGTACCAGAATTCTCTCATGTTAAAGGGAAAGGCGGTGAGTTGCTATTACGGCATGTTATTGGGCAATCTAGTGGTTATACGCCTAATGCTTATGACAATTTAATTGAAGCCGATTATTCAATAAAGCGAGTGCTCACAATGCTTTCAGATCTGAAGCCATTGTGTCAGCCAGGGCAATGTTATACTTATCAAAACACCTTGTTTGCAGTGGTAGATGGATATTTCAAGCAACATCACTCTTCTTATGGACAGGCCTTAACTTATACCTTAATTGAACCGTTAAACATGCCTCATGCAAGTGTGGGTAAAGCAGGCTTAGAGTCATCTGCTAAGTGGGCAAAACCCCATGTCGCTATTTCAAAAAATCGCTGGCGCTCGACTAAGGTTCGAGATGACTATTACAAATATTCTCCAGCCGCTGGGGTAAACGCAAGTATGCGGGATATGGTTATCTGGATGCGCGCACTTTTGGGAGAGGCGCCAGGCGTCGTTTCTGCAGAGTTGATTTCTCAGGTGACCACACCGCTGACAAAAACTAAAAAAGAAGTACATCGACGTCAATGGCGTAAATTTTTGTCGGATGCCCACTATGGATTAGGCTGGCGTATCTATGATTTTGCAGGACATACCCTTAATTATCATGGTGGTTGGGTACAGGGTTACCGCGCAGATATAGCCTTTTCTCCTGAATATGGCGTGGGTTATGTAATGTTAATGAATGCAGAGTCTAACTTAATCAATGAGTTTACCCCTGATTTTTGGGCTCGCTGTTTTATGCATTTAGAACAAACCAGATTGGTTGCTGGCTCAATCAAAACAGCACCTAACACTATCCAAAATAAATGAGTGTTAGATGCAGGGAATTCAGTACTAGGTTTTTAAGTAGGTATAACCTTTAAGACAATCTTCATAGAAATCTGTCCACTTCACTCCCTCTCGTGGCTTCATTTTCCCTTTGGCAACGTGCGTGTCGATCATTTTCTTAATACTTTTGGCCATCGAGCTTGGGTGGTATTGCATAATAGATAATACATCTTCAACCGAGGAACCCTTTACCATTTCTTCAATGTAAAAACCTTGGGGATCCTCGTCATGACTAAATATATGCACTTCGTTTAAACGACCAAATAAGTTATGCATATCGCCCATAACATCTTGATAGGCACCGGTCAAAAATAGTCCCAAATAATAGTCTTCACCTGATTTTAGGTGATGCATGGGCACTACATTTGAAATACCTTGTTCGCTTATAAATTGGTCTAATTTCCCATCGCTATCACAGGTGATATCTACTAGAGAACAATTGATAGTGGGTTTTTCGTTCATTCTGGTTAGGGGTACCACGGGGAGTATTTGGTCTATCGCCCATGTGTCGGCAGCAGATTGAAATACTGAAAAGTTACACAGATATTGAGATGACAACGCGAAGTCAATCTCCTGCATTTCTTCAGGTACAAATTCGGCGTCTTTGATACGAAGCTGTACTTTTTCCATAATTTGCCAGTATAACGTTTCAATTTTGGCGAGTTCTTCTAGTGATATTACCCTTAACTTAAATGCGTTTAACGCTTGCTCTTTAAACTGCGAGGCATCATTAAATATTTCTTGTAAATTGTCTTGTTTGTCAATAATTTCTGCTAGTTCTCGCATATCGCTCACTAAGATATGTTCACCATCTACTGGGAGAGTAGCGATACCGGATCCGTGTGCCTTTATTTCACCCACCACCTCAGTGACTACGCAACTATGGTGGGCAGTGATGGCTCTGCCACTTTCACTCACTAAGGTTGGGTGGGGAACATTTTCTAAATCACACACTTGTTTCATGCCGTATACAATATCAGACACATACTCTTGCATACTGTAGTTTCGTGAAGAGTCATTGGTTGACTGGCTACCATCATAATCAATTCCTAGGCCCCCCCCAACGTCAACGTATTCTAATTCAAAGCCCATTCTATGTAGCTCAGAGTAAATCATTGCGCCTTCGGTGATGGATTCTTTTACCGCGCGAATGTCGGTCAGCTGGCTGCCGATGTGAAAATGTAAAAGTTTTAAACAATCCGCCATACCATGTTCTTCAAGGTATCTGGCTGCATTGATTATCTCACTGATGGTTAGCCCAAATTTAGCTCGATCACCACCAGAACTTTCCCACTTGCCTCGACCTTTTACCGTCATCTTGGAGCGGACACCAACTATAGGCATTATATCCAGCTCTTTAGCAATTTTTACCAGTAAAATGAGTTCTGAAAATTTCTCGATGACCACAATTGTTTTTCGACCTAACTTGCGACTTAATAGAGCTAACTGCATAAACTCTTGGTCTTTGTATCCATTGAGTATGGTAAGTGACTCTGTATTGGTATTAAGCGCCATGACTGTCAAAAGTTCAGCTTTTGATCCCGCTTCTAAACCATAATTAAAGGGTGCACCAGCGTCGACTATTTCTTCTACTACTTCACGCATCTGGTTCACTTTTATAGGGTATACCCCCATATATTCACCCTGATACTCAGCCTCTTTAACCGTTTCTTGAAACGTTTGGTTCAGCAATGCCACTTGCGAGCGAAGAATGTCGTGAAATCTCACCACCACAGGAAATTGAATGCCTTCTTGTTTTATTTCTTCTACTACTGCTTTGAAATCAATTCGCATATTGGCATTTGATGGATCGGGGGTGACATGTAGATTCCCATTTTGACCAATTTCAAAATAGCCAGCGCCCCAGCGTTTTACCCGATATATATTTTCCGAGTCATCAATGGTCCACTTTTTAGTTATTGGCATAATATTTACTGTCTATCAAAAGGGTTAAAACGCGCGGATTATAATGAACAACAATTGTGCTGACCAGCACCATTGTTGTTATTAAACCAAAAGTAATGATGCTGATCCTAAAAATACAAAAAAACCAACCACATCTGTCAATGTCGTAAGTATTACGGAGCCAGCAAGGGCAGGATCAATCCCCATTTTGTTAAGTAGTACGGGGATCACTATGCCTGCAATGGCAGCAATAAGCATATTGACAATTAAAGCCACGGCAATAATGACAGACAGCCATGGGTTATCAAACCACAGGGAGGTAATTGCCGAGACAACTAAGGCCCAGAGTAGACCATTGAAAAAGGCAACTAACACTTCTTTGTTCCCAAGAGCCCTTAGGTTAGATGTGGCCAATTGTCCTGTGGCTAAACCCCTAATAGTTAACGTCAGTGTTTGACTCCCTGTAATGCCACCCATGCTTGCCACTATGGGCATAAGCACAGCCAATGCGACGACTTGTGTAATCACTTCGTCAAATATGCCAATAACAATTGAAGCGGCAAAAGCTGTTAATAGATTGATCCCCAACCATACAGCCCTGCGTCTTGAACTTGTAAACACCGGAGCAAATAAATCTTCGTCGTTTACGCGTCCCATATATGACAACTGAGCTTCATAATATTCTTGGTACACGTCAATTGCATCTTTGACAGAAAATCGTCCGAGTAATCGTCCTTCTTTGGTAATAACAGGTAACATTGAGCGACCACTGCTTTTTACTGCTTCAGAAGCTTCGAACAGTTCTAAGTCTGCCGCTAATACGTGATCTGAAAACTCAGACACCAGAATAAGCGGGGCACTAGCTTCGCTTGTAAATAATTGATTAATATCAACTTGTCCTAAATAGTGGCCTGTATCGTCTACGACTAAAATACTGTCAGTGTAAGCCGGCAGGGCCTCAATTTTTAACTCTTCTCGTAATGCGCCTACAGACACATTTTTATTGACTGTATACACATCGTGGTTAACGTAACGGCCTAGTTGTCCATCCGAGTAGTTTAGTGCCTCTTCAATTAGGTCCGTCTCTGGGGCATTAAGCTTCTTAATTAATCCTTTTGCTATTCGGTTGGGAAGTACATCAAGTATTTCGACTAAGTGTTCTGCGGTACTGGCAAGGGCAAGATCTTCAATATTCTGATTAGATAGCAACGACATAAGTTGTTCACGAGAATCGTCTCGCATGGCAGCCAATATAGGTGATTTTTTATCTTCACTGAGTGTTTGCCACAACTCAAATCGTAGGTCTTTAGGCAGCCCTTCAAATACGAAAGCCCAATCTTCAGAGGTGAAATCTCTGGCAATAATCGGCACGGCCACTTGACCTTCCTTAAGTCGGTCAAGTAACCATAAAAATGCACTTTCCCGCTGTTCTTGGCTGACCATTTTAATCTCCTTAATATCTAAGCCATATGGTATCTATAAAAGATAAATACGCCATAGTGATTTATTATATTTTTGGTGTACCTTATATGTAGCATACAATGCCCAAGCAAATATCAATCCCTTGTAGCCTTAGTCCCACTCAAGAAAATGCTTTTTAATTCATAACTAGGGAAGTCGATATGCAAGACAGAGAAACCAATCCAACCCCAAGCATTGAAGATACAACACATAAACTAGAGTTGAGATACCTTACTCCCGAAGATTATACGGATGTGAAGGAGTTAATGGTCCTAGTCTACTTACAAGTGGGAGGAGCATGGCCGCTAAAAAATTATCAGGCACAGCTTAATACTTTTCCAGAAGGACAGATTTGTATTGAGGACAAGGGTAAGGTCGTTGCCGCTGCTATTTCGGTTATCGTTGATTATGAAAAATTTGGTGACAAGCATACTTATGATGAAATTACAGGAGATGCTTATTTAGGTACGCACGATCCAAAAGGTGATGTGTTATATGGTGTGGATATTTTTGTATCGCCTGAGTATAGAGGCCTTAGATTAGGACGTCGCTTGTATGAAGCGAGAAAAGAACTATGTAAAAATCTTAACTTAAAATCAATTATGGCTGGTGGGCGAATACCCAATTATGCTGAGCACGCGGCTACAATGACACCCTATGAATATATCGAGGCGGTGAAGTCTAAAGATTTATTTGACCCTATCCTAACGTTTCAGATATCAAACGGCTTTGAGGTGAAACAAATACTCAAGGCTTATCTACCAGAAGACAAAGCCTCGATGGGGTTCGCCACTCTTCTGCAATGGCATAACATTTATTATAACGCTGAATCTCCCAAGCTTTTTGGTGGCCACAGAAATACTGCGCGAATTGGCTGTATACAATGGCAGATGCGCTACTTTCACGATGTCGCTGAATTATTGCAATAAGCTGAATATTTCATTGATGCTCTTTCAGATTACAAATGTGATGTGGCACTTTTCCCTGAGTTTTTTAATGCGCCGCTTATGGGCATCAAACCCGCCGAAACATCAATCGATGCAATATGGAATTTAGCGATATATAGCGACGAAATTTTAACTGAAATGTCTCGGTTGGCCGTGTCATATAATATCCATGTGATAGTGGGGTCAATGCCAGTTGTTAAGGATGATGAGTTATATAACATAAGTTATTTATGTCATCGCGATGGCCAAATAGACTGCCAATATAAGTTGCATCCAACACCTCATGAGAAGAAAGATTGGATCATGCAGGGGGGACAAACTTCAAGCCTTCGATACTGACTTTGGTAAAATAGGTATTCTGATTTGTTACGATGTTGAATTCCCAGAGTTAGGTAGAATTTTAGCCGATCAAGAAATCCAGATACTCTTTATCCCTTTTTGGACAGACACTAAAAATGGCTACCTTAGAGTAAGAATATGTACACGGGCAAGGGCAATTGAAAACGAATGTTATGTGGCTATTGCCGGTAGTGTGGGTAATCTTCCCAAGGTAGATAATGTGGATATTCAGTATGGACAATCGGCTGTTTTCTCACCCTCCGACTTTGCTTTCCCACATGATGCAATCGTGTCAGAAACCACACCAAATACAGAAATGACCTTAATTGTCGATTTGGACTTGGACAGGTTGACACAACTCCGCAATGAAGGTTCAGTCAGAAATTATCTCGACAGAAGGCGTGATTTGTACAAGGTTAATTGGACTGGCAAGTAAGTTGGCGCTTACATCATTAAGTGAGGCAAAAAATATTCTGTATTTTGTGTAGCATTTTTTTATCAAAGAATTGATATTTAAAAGGTTAGCACCGAGTTGTTACTTAAAGTAATCGGCTTAAAGCTTATACCGATTGATATTGAAAAACTTCATCAATGGACTGGCCAAATATTTCAGCAATTTTAAAGGCCACTTCTAGTGTTGGTGAGTACTTACATTTTTCTATGGCCATGATCGTTTGTCGTGTTACTCCAACCAACTCTGCTAGCTCTTGCTGCGTCATTTCGTCAGCAAAAAAGCGTAGCTCACGAATTTTGTTTTTAATAGGAAGTGTAGCCAAGTTAATCACACCTTCTGTAATAATAAAGTTGTGCAGAGAATCGAACCACTTCAGAAAGAATGAAACTGAAAAGCAAAATATGTGCAGTTAAGAATGGGATGTTTAGTACCTTAAATTGTTCAATAAATTCCGGGCTTATTTCCAGCGAGACCATCCTTCCTAATGTCAATAACACACCAATAACTAATACAGTGTAGCCAAAGTTGTTACCTTTATATTCGAACAATTTATCTCTTTCATCAGCACCAAGGTTAGCTGCTTTGTGATTATTCAACGCAAGCACTGTTTGAAATATTATTTCAACAATAATGATGAGAACAAAAGCGCGAATTGATAGTTCTAGTGCTGTGGTTTTAGCGACTGCTTCAGATAGGTTAGCTAAAGCTATTACATTTAAAAAATAGTCACCAAAAATCAGCAGAGTAGAGATCAATGAAATCCAAATGCTTTTTTCCCTAAAAGACATGTTCATACAAGTTACTCTTAAATTAAAGAGTAACTATTATATATTATATTTAACATAAAGTTAAATATGTTTAACAATGAGTTTGAAATTACATACATAAAGGTTGCTTTACTTGTCTTTACACCCCGATGTCTTCGTTCCACAGCTGAGGATGTGTATCTATAAAATTTTGCATAAGGTGTATACATTGTTGATTTTGTAATACCTCTACAGATACACCACGAGCAATTAAAAGAGCTTCTTCTCCCAAAAACGTGTGATTTTCACCAATGACTACATGGCTTATTCCATATAAAATAATGGCCCCTGAACACATTGCACAAGGTGATAATGTCGTGTAAATAATTGACTCTCGATAGGTCTGTGCTGATTGGCGACCTGCATTTTCAAACGCGTCCATTTCTCCATGTAAAATTGGGCTGCCACTTTGGACTCTTCGGTTGTGACCACGACCAATAATTTTGTTGTTATGCACAATCACTGAACCGATTGGGATCCCACCTTCGACCAGTCCTTTTTGAGCCTCTTCGATTGCAGCTTGCATGAATTTGTCCATTGGTATGCCTTAAATATTAGTTCAGTTTTTGTTAATAAGCTGGGAAGTCAATAATGTGTGCTTGACTTTTTCAAGTGTTTTTTTGAAATCTTCGACGTTTACATTAAGCATACATTCGTCGATAAGGAGCTGGTTTGATTGATATCTTTTTTTCTAATCTTGCGGTCAAAAACCCTCCTTTATTATCACTTTGCGATGTAAACAGGATGAACAACTATGCCAATTCTGTATGTGCTGATGTGGTTGGCAAAAATAGCTCATCCAGAGGCGCTTCGTCAAAATATGTATATTGGTCATGGAGTATCAGATATTTAAAGTAACCCATTTAGAATACGAATATTAAGCCTCCATTATGTAAGTTGCTTCAATTCAATCAAAAGACAGTGGCTAATGGCAAAATATATATAACCATTAACAACTAGTTGAATGTAATTGGAGATCATCTACTTAAATCTCGTGTTCGTGCAGCTTGCCAGACAAACCGTACTTATATTTTAGAGCTTATTATTGAAATCAGTAACTTAACTATTCTGGCCTAAAACTAGCAGTGTATATCCCTATCTATCCATTGTTGTTTTTGATTACAAACTAACAAAAAGTAGGTGACATCATGTTGTTATTTTTTATTAGCGGTTTATTTATCCTAGTTTATATTGCTTGGAAACACACTGGGGGAGTGAAGCTGTTGTTTCAAGCTTAGGTAACTTGCTGTGTTATTTTGCTGTGTTAGTTTTTATTCTCAGTACTTTTACAAAAGCTATGAACAACCATTATTTTAAATAATAAATCGTAGAGTTACGTCATACACTGCAACACTTTTTGAATTTTTTGCCACTACCACAAAAACAAGTATCATTTCGATTAAGTTTAGGGAGAGATGATTGAGGAGTAGGTTTATTTAAAATAGTGTCTAGCTCAATAATATTTTCTTTTTCTTTTGCATTAACTTCGATATTTGCAACAAGAGAATTTTCTAACAATACCGACTCTATTTCTCTTTTCCGCTGCATTGAGTTAACTAGTAAAGTTAGCGGAGAGTTTGCGCTGCCTAATTTCACTTGCCTGTTGGTGTTATAACCAAAACGTTGATATTTTTCTCGCACTTCAATGCGACCCTTGAAGAAAACATTATGCATTATTTGATCCTAATATAGTGAGGGCTTGATCATAGCAGGATAAAATTAAGACACTACTTAAAGCTGTCATTTGCACTCCATCATTTTACTGAAAGATGTAAATTCATATTTGTTTAGGTTTCCACTAATATAAGATTTGTTATTCTTGTTTATCACATTGATGAGGAGGCAACGCAGAAAATGTCCAAATAGAAGGGGTTGTCAAGGCTCGCCAGATTGATGGTGATTATCGGGACTGTGATAAACAAATAATTTACGGACTACAACTGTCTTTATTTTTTTAACCCCACTCATATACCCAAAGTACCTCAAAATAATTGTTTCAGTGTGAGTCTGAAATAGTCTAGTTAAGGCGGATATTCAGACTCCCTTGGTTTATAAAAAAGTGGTATCAGTCAAAAATCCCCAATACAGCGTGTAGCGCGCAAAATAAATCCCTTTAAAATCCGTACTAAGGAAGCGCTTGGGCTATTCAGATCATAAGAGAATGTATAAATAGCCCCAGTCATCAAGTGTTAATAAGAATATTTATCTAGGATAATTTGGTAAACATCACTATTTTTCACTTCTGCTAATTGTGTATTAAAGTCCCTAAGCTGTTCTGGTGTCACACTCTTTTGACTGAACATTACATAAGCATTTCCGGTTTGCATATTTATACCATGAGCAAGGATGTAATTAGATAATGCTTTGCGACGAAGTAATGAAGCACCCACAAAACTATCTTCAAAAAATCCGTCTATATCTTCATCCAGAAGTCTGGCAACATTGAGTTCGCCCATAATAGCGTTGACGAAATATTGAGAAGTTTCAGCATTATCTAACAATATCGATACATCTGGTCCATAAAAATAATCCTCAACTATGCCTATTTGACTGCCATTTTGAATAAACTCAGATAGAGTCTTATAGCCTGCCCGCACCTTATCGCCTTTTCGAATATACAGAGAAAACTCCTCCATTCGATATGCATCACTAAAAAACGCAAACTCTTCCCTTGGCTCGGTTTTTGATGCGCCAAGCAGTATATCCACCTCACCTTGTTTTAAGGCCACCAACAAATCAACCCAAGTACCTTGTTGATATGTCAATTGGCAACCCATATCTTCTAGCACAGTGGCAACTAACTCAATATCAAGCCCGGCGACACGTCCACCAACATCTTCATACTGATAAGGTTCCCATGCATCAAATCCAAGAACGAATTGGCAGCTTTTGTCGGGTATCTGTTTCTCCATTGGGACGGCCGTTTCGCTGATAACAACGGGTGTTAATTTGGTTTGTTCAATGGGGGGTTGAGGTTTACATGCGCTCACAATAAAAGATAAAAGTAGTAGTAAAAACATATAGTTAATTTTCATGGTGTTTGCTCCTTAAAATTCTTACTAAGTGTAATTTACTATTTGTATTTTGCGAGTCGATTAATCATTTTTTAACATAACGCTTGTTTTCAATCACAAACTGCAACTAATCTCTGACCTTAAATGCTACTCTATGCCTTACGATAGTGTCGTTATAGATAGAAATATAGATATAGGCAATATGAAAATAAGTGACTTGGCAGAGTGTTCTGATATCTGCTCACATACATTACGTTATTATGAAAAGATAGGGCTGTTTAGTGCCTCACAACGAAGTGAAAGTAACTACGGTATTTATTCGCAAGATGATTTAACCACGGCTAATCTCATCAAACGTAGTAAAATATGTGGCTTCAGTTTGGCTGAAACCGCCACATTATTGGCAATAAAGCATGACAAAGCCTAGCATGTTTGTGCAGAAGCCAAGCTCATCATCAGCTCAAAAATCACAGATATCACTCAACAAATTTCTCAGCTACGACATATACAAAAAAACATTACAAAAGCTAGAGCGCTATTGTTTTGGTGGTCAAGAAAGTGCAGAGTTCTGCTCAATTATTGCTAGTTTAGAACAGGAATAACATTATGGTTCTTGTCTCAAATTTTGTATTACTGTTCACTGAGACAGCTCCTTTTTTACTATTAGGTATGTTTATCGCTGGGATAATCAATCATTGGATACCCCGTGCCTGGGTAGAAAAAACATTAGGAGGTAACAGTTCAATATTAACAGCAGCGCTTATTGGTGCGCCGCTTCCATTGTGTTCATGCTCTGTTATTCCCGTAGCAATCGGAATAAGGCGAAGCGGCGCGAGTAAAGCAAGCACCGCCAGTTTTTTAGTCGCCACACCTGAAACGGGTGTTGACTCGATTGGTATCACGTACGCGTTAATGGGCCCAATCATGGCAATAGCTCGACCCATTGCAGCAATTACTTCTGCCATAGTGGCAGGTTTATTCGTTTTTTGGTTTGGTGTGCAAGATAATGCGCTTAAATCTGTACCCCAGGCCAAACCGGCAAACAGTTGCTGCCATAAGACTAGTGTTGCTGCGTTTACTACTTTTGAAAAAACAAAAGCTGTCTTTATATTTGGTTATGGTCAGTTACTCCGAGATTTTATGCTGTGGTTTCTGGTTGGTATTTTCTTTGCTGCTATTGTCACTACCTTAGTGCCTGAAGGGTTCTTAACGCAGTATGCTCAAGGCATATGGGCTATGTTAGTTGTCGTTTTGATATCTATTCCTATGTACGTGTGCGCAACAGCTTCGACACCCATTGCTGTTGGTTTGTTGTTATCAGGGATTACGCCTGGTGCAGCGTTAGTCTTCATGTTGACGGGCCCAGCTACCAACATAGCTACTTTGTTAGTCATTAAAAGCGAATTGGGAAAACGCGAACTCGGTCTCTATTTATTGGCTATCATAAGCAGTGCATTAATAGCTGGGCTGATTTTGGATGTGCTTTTTGAGCAGTTTAACTGGAAAATGCAGTTATCCCATGGTGAACATTCGGATATGGTGGGTGGACTTTATCAAATATGTGCCTTGGTGTTGGCCGGGTTGATTGTCTATCAGCTTCAAAAAATGTTGATCCTTAAGTTTGTTAAACCTAGCTCTGTATAATATCAATCTGCACAGAAATTGACCAACCATTATAGTCAAACTGTTAACAACGCAATGATTACTTACACATAGCGCTATGAATATAATTGCCTATAGTGTATTGGTGATGTATAACACCGCTAGTTTCTTGATATTTTTTATTGGGGGTAATAAATGACAATGCTTTGGAATGGGGATGTCCCTATCTATATTCAGTTATACCAGATGGTTATACAGCGTATTCTAGACGGCAACATTAAAGAAGGTGAAGCTTTACCTTCAGTTAGAAAAGTAGCCGCGGAATATCAACTTAATCCCGTCACTATTTCTAAGGCTTATCAGATGTTACAAGATGGACAATATGTAGAGAAACAGCGAGGCAAAGGGTTGTTTGTTAAGTCAGGTGCACCTCACAGTATATTGGAAAAAGAGCGAACATCTTTTCTGTCCACTGAGTGGCCATTGATTTTGCAGAAAATCGCCCGATTAAAGTTTTCTGTTGAAGATTTGCCGCGCACTATCAAGGAGAATCAATAATGTCAGCCATGATCTCGATTTCAGGATTGCATAAATCTTATAAAAATAAGCAGGTATTGAATGACGTTAATTTAACCCTAGGAGCCGGACAGATTTTAGGCTTAGTGGGGCCAAATGGTGCGGGAAAAACCACCTGCTTGCAGGCGCTGTTAGGCTTAAACAGTTATGACGGTGATATTGATGTATTAGGGTATAACCCCAGGAAAAATAGAGAAAAAATGCTTGAAGATGTCGCTTATATCGCCGACGTGGCAGTGCTGCCAAAGTGGATAAGGGTTGATCAAGCTCTGACGTATATGCAGGGAGTACATCCCAACTTTAATCGACAAAAGGCCGAAACGTTTTTAGCCAAAACCAATATACCTGCAACAGCTAAAGTAAAAACCTTATCCAAAGGTATGGTGACACAATTGCACCTCGCCTTGATTTTAGCCGTGGATGCAAAAATACTGGTCCTAGATGAACCCACACTGGGTTTAGATATTTTGACCCGTCGTCAATTCTATTCTCATTTATTAGAAGATTTTTATAACGCAGATAAATGCATCATAGTCACCACTCACCAAATTGAAGAAATAGAGCATATTCTGACAGACGCCGCATTTATACGTGAAGGTAAGATTGTATTAGACCAGAGCGTGGACGATATTCGCATTAGGTTTAAATTGGTGGCAGTTGACAACGAACATCTCGAACAAGCCAAGAGCCATAACCCACTCTTTACTAATAGCATGATGGGCATCACTAGCATGTTATTTGACAATGCTGACCCAGCGAAACTTGCAACGTTAGGCAAGGTGAGTTCTCCCACATTGGCTGATATTTTTGTTGGAGTGATGACCCAGGAGACTAACCTATGAACAGTTCACAAGTCATCACCAGCTTTAGAAAAGAAATATGGGAATTCAAAAAAACCTTATTTTGGGTGCCTCTCATTATCGCCATTCTTATCATAGTTGCACCTTTGCTAAAGTTGATACTGATGGAAGATTACCAAACGGCTAAGTGGTTAGATATTGTTACCAATGTCGATAACTTAGCGAATGTTGAGGGTTTCACCCGTATATTCTTAACTGCCATCATGGGTATGTTTGTGCCTTTTATTATGGTGTCGCTGATCATACAGCTTTATTATTTCACGACCTGTTTGTTCGACGAAAGACGTGATTTATCCATCTACTTTTGGCGTTCACTCCCTGTATCCGATGTATTAAGTGTTGGCGTTAAGCTGATCACTGGGGCATTAGTGGTACCAACGATATTTATGCTGGCAGCCACCTGTGTGGTGTTTGTTTTTCTACTATTTGCACTCATTGCTTGCTCGGTGCTATCCCTAGGATATGACATATCTTTGTGGGGATTATGGAGCAGTGCCGATATCATCAGCAACTTAACTGCTATATGGTTAAACTTGATACCCTACGCACTGTGGATGTTTCCTGTTTTTGCATGGTTAATGTTAGCCTCGATGTTTGCCAGCAAAGCTCCTTTTTTATGGGCTATATTACCTATAGTCGCCATCTTGCTTATTGAATCTTTTGTAGTGGAATATCTGCATCTTGATGGAAGGTTTTTCTTGAATACATTGCGTGAATATTTTGCATTTGGCCAAGGTTTATTCTCCAATAACGTTGCTGATATTCAGCAACCTAGGTTCATGTTATTTTTGGCCTTGTCCTCAAAAATCAGTATTGTTGCCACACTGATAGGAGTGGGGTTGATGTACATTACTTACTGGTTAAGAGTCAACAGAAGTCACGT
>Ga0115005_10002174_pt1 | contig 15676 bp, 11 predicted proteins | sample ArcOceMetagenome_FD_87163 | JGI IMG/M metagenome (GOLD analysis project Ga0115005, IMG submission 87163) | Marine eukaryotic phytoplankton communities from Arctic Ocean - Arctic Ocean - Greenland ARC118M Metagenome | ecosystem: Environmental > Aquatic > Marine > Oceanic | place: Arctic Ocean... | reverse complement strand
ACTCAGGCGGAAGTTTAAACATAATTTTTAGATTTTAGTCAATCCTAAATTATGACTTTCTTCTGGGTTCTCTTTTTTTCTCTCTCGGCTTAGCTTGTATCAATGGCTAAAGTCGAGCTTAGGTAGATGCATGTTATTTAAAATAGATAATCTATTTTTAAAATTATAGCTGATTTATTTAGATCAAGGAACTCCCATAATTTTTTCTATTTTTACAAATAAACAAAACGAAAATAAAATGAAAAATAAACTCTACTTACCTAGCTTGTGCCTGTTCGTAATTCTATTTTTTGGATGTGAAACTGCTCCGAAGAAAGCACCTCTAAAAGGAGAGCAGAAAAAAACGATCACCATACCTTCAATAGAAAAAAAATCAGACGCACCTTTCTCCCGCTTTCAAAATGAGATTGATAATTTTATCCAGCAAGACAAAGACAACAGTTTTTTCAAAAATGGAATTATGATGACTGGAAGTTCTAGTATCAGAATGTGGACTTCGATGGAAGAAGATTTTTCTGCGTTTCCAGTTTTAAATCGAGGGTTTGGTGGAGCGACGATTCCTGAAGTTTTGCATTTTGCAGGGAGGTATATTTTTCAGCATGAGCCACAGATTATTGTTTTTTACTGCGGGGAAAATGATATTTCAGAAGGTGCCAGTCTTGAAACTGTTTTTGCTTCTTTTAAAAATTTTGTAAAAATTATCGAAACGAAATTGCCTGAAACTAAGTTGGTTTATATTTCGATGAAGCCTTCGATTGCTCGTTGGAATCTATGGCCACAATATCAAGCGGGCGAAAAATTGATTAAAGAATTTGTAGATGAAAATTCAAAAATAGCATATATGGATGCGAGTATTTCGATGTTGGAAAAAAATGGAGAAGTGAAGAAAGATATTTTTGTGGAGGATGGATTACACATGAATGCGAAAGGATATGAAGGTTGGACGAATCAATTGAAACCGATTTTAGAGAAAATGTATCAATCGAAATAACCAATTTTTTTAATAATAAGTAAAACAGCAAGCATGCGAATTATTTTTATCAGTCTGATCTTTTTAAGTTTTTTGAGTTCTTGCAATAAGAATGATTTGAAAAAACAAAATGGAATTTCTCTTGATCAAATCGAATCAGAAGAAAATGGGAATCCAACTCAAGCAAAAAAAGAATTGCGAACAAGACCTAGCAATATTTTGCTAACAGGTAATTCTGATCATAGATTGGTAACCGTTTATAAAATAAATTATAACACAAGAACGGAAGCGTATTATACAGGAACTAATAATTTTCTTCGTGACTATTCATATAGCTATGATGATGATTCTTATGATGGTTATGGTTCAAATAGACGAGTGAAAAAGTATCAATTTTTTATGCCTGGAATTGAAGCGGTGGCTGGATATAATATGATGAATGTATCTCACTATGATTTCAAAACGAAAGAGAAAAATAATTTTTTTGAAAAACCGGTTTTAGTCAACACGTTATATTATCCTTGTTTGGAACAAGATAGTTTGCAAGGTCAACCGATCAACCGAGATTATTATATGGTATCAGTTTATGATGAAGATACGAATCAAGATAGTTTGATTAATAGAAATGATTTAAGGCGATTTTATCATTTTGATTTGGATGGCTCGAATCAATCACCTTTAGTTCCTTTGAACTATTCTGTGATGAGTTCTGAGTACGATGCAGAAAATGATGTCATGTACGTATTTGCAAAACTAGATGAAAATACGAATGGGAAAAGAGAAGAGGAAGAACCGATTCACATATTTTGGTTAGCTTTGAAAGCTCCAAAAATAGGGGAGCGACTTTATTAAATTTGATTGTAATTAAATAAAACAAATGGCGAAACTCAAAAAAGAACTCAATCTCTATGGCTTAACGATGATCGTCATCGGAGCAGTTATCGGCTCAGGGATATTTCGGACACCTTCAGATATTGGTGGATTATTGCATAATCATTTGTTGATAATTTTAGTCTGGGTACTCGGTGGAGTAGTAGCCTTGACCGGGGCATTGACCTTTTCAGAACTGGGAGGAATGTTTCCAAAAGCTGGAGGCGTATATGTTTTCATCAAAGAAGCTTATGGGAAACTAGCTGGGTTTTTATATGGTTGGGCGATTTTGTTGGTGATCAATACCGGAGCATTGGCAGCGTTGGGAATGGTGTTTTCAGATTACATGACGACGTTTTTTGACCTGACCGATTCTGGGAAAAGTGGGTTGGCAATTGCGGTAATTATGTTGCTCACCTTCATCAATATTATAGGTGTAAATGTTACCCAAGTCTTTGCCAATGTTTTTACTGGATTAAAATTAATAGCCATTGTTGCGATCATTTTAGCTGGATTTATTTTTTATAATCCAGAAGTGAATTTAAATTTCACGATGGAAGGTGCGCCACCTGATATTATGACTGCGATGTTTGCAGGATTGGTTGGCGTGTTGTGGTCGATAGGTGGATGGCATCATGCAAGTTATGTGGCGAGTGAAACGATTGATGCACAGCGAACGGTTCCAAGAGCGATGGTGATGGGTGTTTCGGTTATTATGACCGTTTATATTTTGATCAACTTGTCCATCATGTTTTTGCTACCACTTCCCGAAATTATGGCTTCAGAAAAAGTAGCAGGAGATGCCATTGCTTCGATTAGTGCGATTCCTTACGGTGGTGAAATGGTAGCAATTGCCATTTCGATTTCGATCTTTGGAACGATTGGAATTTATACGATGACAGCTCCACGGATTTATTTTGCGATGGCGGAAGATGGTGTTTTTTTTAAACAACTTGCCTACGTTCATCCCAAATATCGAACACCCGTTTATGCGATGCTTTTGCAAATGGTTTGGGCTTGCGTGTTGATTTTATTTTGGGGGAGTTTTCACAAATTAATTAATTACGTCGTGTTCATGGATCTTGCATTTATGACTTTGGCAGGGATTAGTATTTTTATTTTTAGACAAAAAAGAAAAGATGCATATCGTCCGGTGAGAGCTTGGGGCTACCCAATTATTCCGTTGATTTTTATTGTGATTTCATTTTTGTTTGTGGGAAGTACACTTCTGGGGAGTAATACAAAAGAGCAATCTTTGGCAGGACTTGGAGTTTTAGCGATAGGTGTGGCGGTTTATTATTTGTTAGGTTTTAATAAAGATAAAAGCCAAGATTCTGAATCTATTTAGTCAGCATTCCTTAGTGTTTTTAGATGAAGATATTTTGGATTCGGATATGTAAAGTTTTATAGGTGTATTTTTTTACCACAGAGAGCACAGAGATGGGACACAGAGAAAACAGAGATTATACTATTGGGAACTCTGTTTTCTCTGTGTCCATCCTCTGTGCTCTCTGTGGTAAAATCTGAGTGATTTTCGTTTTTGTTTTGTACTTAAGATTAAAAATTAGCAATGAAATCTCTATTTGTAAAAATCATAATTTGTAGTGTTTTATGTTTCTCATTAAATCAATTGAAGGCACAAAATTTTGAGGGCGAATTAGTTTATTCATTTAAAGTAAAAGGAGAATTTTCAATCGAAGGGAAAGCATACAAAATGGAAGACGAAGCGATTCAAAGAGGAGAATTTTATGATTCACTAATCATTTTGTACCAAGGAAATCAATATAAAAAAACTAAAAATAAACGCGAGCTAGAACAAACCTATTTTGATTTTAATAAAAAAAGAGCAGCATTAATTTTTGGCAAAAAAAATCAGAAAATCATTATTGATGATTTAAGTTTCCAAAATTTAATCAATCAACCATGTCATAAAATCGGAGCTATCCAAAGTGTTGAAGTATCAGATACCTTTCTTTTTAAATTTAATTACCCATGTAAATATATTGTTATAATCGGCGAGTATGGAAATGAAAAATATATTATATCTGAAAAATTACCGAAATTAAATTTTAATAGGAACATCTTGCAAGAGGAAAGTTGCCAGGTTTATCAAGCAGAAGTTTCCAATCTCATTAATCATTCTATTTTAATTTCCTATGAATTAAAAATAGAAACTATGAATATTTCCTTCATTTATACTTTAGAAAAAAACTTACCTAAAATATTAAATCAAAACGAAGTGAATATTCCAGCCTATAAAGAGAAAAGAAAAGATAGAAGATTCAACAAGTTTTCACAAAGAATTAAAACTTACACTTTAATGAAAAAATAATGGAGACATTTTTTTCCAAAAAAAAAGAGCTGTAATCAACGATCTCAGCTCAATGAAATAAACCTCATAAAAATCAAGACATGAAATAAATCATAGCTTGAAAGACCTCTTTTATTACTTCGCGATCTTAATTTCTACTATTGACACGTGATAAAAATGAGAAGTAACATTCTATATTTTATGTTAATTTTGCCGTTAGATTTTAGGCGTTCTGTTTTACTTCGAAAAAAATCAAGATTGTCCACTTAAAAAAAATCAATTATTTTCTATGAAAAAAATGTCCCTCTTCTTTTTCGGTTTTTTATTTTTCATCACAGCAGATGCTCAAGATATAAAAGTAGATCTAAAATTTGCGAATACCGCGCGAAAATTAGAGACTAAAAAGATACTTCAAACTATTGCGTTCGGCTCTTGCAATAATCAAAACAAAAGCCAAGAAATGTGGAAACATGTGGTGGTCAATAAGCCTGATTTGTGGATTTGGTTAGGAGATAATATTTATGCAGATACGAAAAATCCGCAGGTGATGGCAGATAAATATTCTTTGTTGAAAAATAATTTAGACTATCGCAGGTTGTTGGCGTGTGCTCCGGTGATTGGAACTTGGGATGATCATGATTTTGGGTGGAACGATGCGGGGAAAGAATTTGGTATGAAAAAGCAAAGTAAGCGATTGCTACTTGATTTTATGGATGTTCCTAAAAATGCATCGGTACGAAATCGAGAAGGGGTTTACCAAGCTTACGTTTTTGGAGAAAAAGGAAAAAAGGTGAAAATAATTTTGTTGGATACGCGATATTTTAGAGATACTGTGGGACGAACGAGCGGAAGGAATAAAGAATATTTAGCAAACGAAGAGGGAGATATTTTAGGGGAACAACAATGGGCTTGGCTTGAAAGAGAATTGAAAAATAGTGATGCTCAAATCAATATCATTGCTAGCGGGTTTCAAATTATTGCCAAAGAACATCGGTTTGAAAAATGGAGTAATTTCCCAAAAGCGCGAGCGCGGTTATTTCAACTTTTGCAAAAAACAAAACCTGCCATGCCTATTTTGATGAGTGGTGATCGGCATATGGCTGAACTTTCCAGAACGAGATTGGAAGGTTTAGAAAATCCACTTTTTGAAATTACGTCGAGTGGATTGACTCATACTTGGAAGGAAAAAAGGAAAGAAGCGAATCAATATAGAGTAGGGGACTTAGTCGTTGAAAAGAACTTTGGCGTGTTCAAAATTGATTGGTCAGGCAAGCAGCCTAAGGTGAGGGTAGAAGTAAGGGGATTGAAGAATCAATTGTTTTTGAATGAAAAGCTATTTTAGTTCTTCCGAAAAAAATGCAATTATCAATAATTAAAATAAGCCTACAATGGACTTTAAGATGAGTATGCTTAAAGTCCATTTTCTTTTCTTTTTTATCAAGAAAAGAATGGTTGCAAAACTAAAATTAGGATAGGTTATCCTTATCAGACTTCCGTTGATTTTAACGTTTCTACTGCCCTAATTAAGTTAAAATTTTAACATTTGAGCACTCTTTATTTGGTCAAAAAAGTATCTAAATCAATTTTTTTTTCAAAAAAATAATTTTTTTTTGGGAAGCAATTTTTTTTAAAATTATATTTTTTCAAAAGTAAATGTATAATTTATAGTATGTTCAAAAATTACTGAAAGTAGTGTTTTTGTAGGATTTGTAATTTTATTTTGATATGATATATGTTTTATTTTATACTCTATAAGGCATTGATTTACAGTTTTTTATGACTTTTTTTTTAAAAGTATTGTGATTTATCCTATGATTTTATAGAAATTCAGCTGGCCTCTATCTCCTTTTATTTCTAACAAATTGCCATGGGAAAGTACCTTATGTAGAAAAAATCTACATAATATTTTAGTCGCCCAAGTGACATTTAAAAACTTAAATTTTGCGAACAAATCATAAGTATACCTTTAATTTTACTCATTGGTCTTTTCGCCGTTAAACAATTTGCGATAACCAATGTTCTTTAGGAATATTTAACATATTTTTTAAACAAAACTAAATCAATCATGCTATTATTAGACGTTATGACAATTCCAAAAGATGATCCCATTGCATTTACCTTTTTTACGGGGTATATGGCAATGATGGCAGCATCTGTTTTTTTCTTCTTTGAAAGGGGAAGTGTTGATCAAAAGTGGAAATTATCATTATTAGTTTCAGGATTAATAACTGGTATTGCTGCTGTGCATTATTTTTACATGAGGGATTATTACATGGCAACAGGTGAAAATCCAACTGCACTTCGATACATAGACTGGACATTGACTGTCCCGCTGATGTGTGTTGAATTTTATTTACTGACCAAAGCAGCAGGTGCCAAGACCAGCTTACTTTGGAAACTTATCGCTGCTTCTGTATTGATGCTAGTAGCAGGTTACATTGGTGAGGCATTTAATCCTGAAGGAGGAAGTACTTCTCATTCAGTAATGTGGGGAGTTATTTCAGCATTAGGTTATGCGTATATTCTTTATACCGCATGGGCAGGTGAAGTAGCTCAATTAGCTGCAGCGAGTAACGATCCTGTGGTAGAAAAAGGTGTCCGAACTTTAGCTTGGTTCGTATTAGTAGGCTGGGCAATTTATCCAATTGGATACATGTGTATGCCTGGTGGTTGGTTGAATATAGCGCTAGGTTGGGATTCTTCCAATGTAGACTTATTCTACAATATTGCAGATGCAATTAATAAAATTGGATTTGGTTTAGTGGTGTATAACATTGCTATTACATCTTCAAATAAGACAGCGGCAGTAGCATAAAAAATAGCCAAAGAAACTTGACTATTTTCAACTAAGATTAAATAGAAGCATCACACTCAGTGGTGCTTCTTTTCAAAAAGATCTTCAAATGAGAAAAATTAGTTTCCTAATCTTCTGTATGTCCTTTGTTGTACTATGTATTATTATGGAGTTTGGTACTTTATCTTTCTCTACTCAATTGTATTGGTCAATTTTACTGATTATGCTTTTGGGAATTCCTCATGGAGCGATTGACCATGTACTATTTTTGGAAAGAGGTAGTGATGGAAATGAAAATAAACCTTCAGAGTTTTACACTTTTTATTTTGGTTTGATGATCTTCTATTTCGTAGCTTGGATGCTAGCTTCGACGTGGAGCTTAATTGTTTTCCTTTTTATTTCTGCTTACCATTTCGGGCAATCACAATTTGCTGATTTAAAAAATATTAGTCGTTCAGAATCTATTTTCATTCATACCTCGTGGGGAGTATCTATTTTGTCAGGATTGTTGGTGTATAATTATGCAGATGTAATTGATATTTTTCAATCTTCTCCTGACCTTTCAGAACTAGTCGCTGTTTTCGATTTAGAGCTAATTTTCATTTTGCTATCTTCCAGTTCTATCGCAGCGGTAGTCGTAATCCTTTGGTTGGGATATACAAAAAAAGTATCCTCAGGCAGGGTGGTTTTGGAGTTACTGACTTTAGGAATAATCCATACTTGCTTTTATACATTGCCAATAATCATTGGTTTCACCATTTACTTCACGACCATTCATTCACTTACGGTAATGTCGGAGGAATTTGAGTTTTTGAAGAAAAAAAGGAATGGGTTTTCGATATTACAATTTGTCCAATTATTAGCACCATTTACTTTGTTAAGTATTATAGGTTCTGTGATTCTGATTGTGATAACTAGGTTGGGCGATATAGGTGTCTCAGATGTTTTGTTAGTTTTTATTTTACTTTCTTTAGTGACTCTTCCGCACAGTATTGTAATGGATGGATTTTATGAAAAATTTCATAAGAGACAAACATAAATATGAGGATTAAAAAGAAAGTACGTTTAGCGTATTGTTTTTTTTAAAAAATAGAACCTATAAAAAATAAGAAAACTAAGTCTCAGAACGATTCAGCATTCCATTAATTTTGAAGATTTTATTATTTAATCCTGTGTCCTTTTTTCAGGAAAATACAAGTTGTCAAGTAATATTCTCCATTTTCATTTTTCCATCCTAACCTTGCAGGAACGTCTGCCATGACACCACAATGTTCTGCAACTTTTCCATTTTTAAATTCCAATCCATCGATGTTTTTTTACAAAAATCCAATAGAGGAATAGTTTATTTTATTGTAACTATTCAGCACTCCACTTTATAATGAATTGAACCCAGAGACAGAGAGACGCAGAGTTTTTCACGAGTATATTTTTTTCTAAGAAAAAAATAAAGCGCTGCGTCTCTCTGTCTCTGCGTTCAATTCATTCATTGCTGTTAGTGCTGAATAGTTACATTATTTCTACCAATGGGAATGGCGCTATGCGCCGGCCAGCATAAAATAATCTAGTTGGCAAAATAGTTATCGGCGCATAGCGCCATTCCCATTGGCAGAAATAAACAGTATTTATGATACGGCAGCGCATAGCGATGCACCCTGCTGAATAGTTACATTTAATTTATAAATAAATTAAAATATTTAATTTCTAAAACCCAAAACCCAAAACCCAAAACGGCAATTTTATTTTTCAAATAATAACTTCCCTAAAACAAAAAACCTCGAAGCAAATAAGCTTCAAGGTTTTTCATTCTAAAAAAAAAATCGTAACCGTCAATCAAATCCAACTTAACTTTTTCGATTGCCGAAGGCATAATCGAAAAAGGCTCCCCTTTAGGGGCTGGGGGCTTTATTTCCTATTAATCAACATCAATCCCCGATACGCCAACCAATACATCACCGGCACCACCACCAAAGTCAAAAACGTAGCGAACACCAATCCATAGATCACCGTCCAAGCCATCGTTCCCCAAAATTGTGCATTATCACCGCCCACAAAATACTGCGGATCAAGTTCTGAAATCAACGTAAAGAAATTAATATTCAAACCAATCGCCAAAGGAATCAACCCTAAAACGGTCGTAATCGCAGTCAACAAAACTGGACGCAAACGACGACCACCACCTTCGATAATCGCATCTTTGACTTGCTGTTTAGTCAATTGACTCATTTTTTCAAAACCTAATTTTTCCCGTTTCCGTTTGATGACAAGATTGATATAATCAACAAGTACGATGGCATTATTTACGACAATTCCTGCTAGCGAAATAATCCCAACGCCAGTCATCACTATAACGATATCCATACCTGTAAATACGTATCCTAAGAATACTCCAATCGTACTAAATACCACCGAAAGAATAATAATAAATGGGGAAACAATACTATTAAATTGGGCTACCAAAATCAAAAATATGGCAAACAAAGCAATCGAAAATGCACCACTTAAAAATGCCGTTTCTTTAGCCATCTCTTCCTGTTGTCCACCAAAAGCATATTGGTAACCCGTTGGCATGGGGTAATCTTCCAATAAAGTTTTAAGGTCTTGGACGACTTCATCACCATTGTATCCATCCAAAATATTGGAAGTGATTCCAATATTTCTTTCTTGATCTTTTCGATTAATCAAATCATAACTCGAAGTAAATTTAATATCAGCAACTGTCGAAATTGGCACTTGGGCAATTTTCCCATTAGCTGGATTTCGGAAAGTAATGCTTTGGTTCAAAAGATCCTCTTTGTCATATCGATACTCCTCTGCTAGGCGCAAATTAATTGGATATTCATCTTCTCCTACTTTGAAGGTTGACACCTCTTTTCCAAAAACCGAAGTACGAATCGCATCGGCAATATTGAAAGTAGAAATCTGATAAGTACGAGCAGCTTCTCGATCAATTAAAATTTCCATTTCTGGTTTTCCAATTTTCACACTTGCCTTTAATTCTTCAATCCCACCGATATTTTTACTCTTGATAAAGGCGATCAAGTTTTCTGAAAGTTGAGCGAGTGTGTCTACATTTTCACCGGTCAATTGAATATCAACTGGCTTCCCTTGCGGTGGGCCAGATTGTTCTCTGTCCACTACGATTTGAATACCCGGAACACCTTGCACGGCTTTCCGAATATCGTTCATCGCTTCTACCGTGGAGAGTTCTCCCCGATCTTTGGAAGGAATAAACGAAATAGTAATTCTTGCCTTGTGGGGAGAAGTACCGAAACTTGGACCTGCATTTGGATCACTTGTATTTTCTCCGATTTGCAACAAGCTTGCTGCAATAATCGGTTCATATTTTTCCATCGCGACACTTACATTTTCCTCTAGTTCCGTCAAAACTTGATTAGTTGTTTCAATATCTTTTCCCATCGGAAGTTCGACAAAAACATTGACGAATAATGGATCAGCTTCTGGAAATGGAATTTGATCAGGCATGTTTTCGTTCAGTAAATATCCTGAGAAAAAGAGTAAGCCTAACGTTCCTAAGAATACAAAAATTGGAGCAAACTTATGGAGCACTTTTCCAATAAACCAATTGTATCCATATTCTAGTTTTGGTAAAACTGAATTTTGGAAAGCAAATGACATTGGACGAAGAGCAAAGAAATTAAGCAAAGTAATTCCAGCTGCCATGACAAATAAATTTCTCACCCAATAGGTTGCTGAAAAATGACCTAGCACCGCAATTGCTAACATGATTAATGTTCCAATTATTATATTTTTCACTTTCCTTGCTCGAACATTTGAATCCTCCACTTTCTCATCTACCTTCATAAAAACAGAAGTCAAAACTGGATTAATCACCAAGGCTATAAAAAGAGAAGAAGATAGAACAATAATCAAAGTCTTCGGCAAGTAACCCATAAAACTCCCCATCAACCCAGGCCAAAATGCCAAAGGCACAAAGGCTGCTAAAGTAGTCAACGTCGAAGCAATAATCGGCAGGGCAACTTCTCCCGTTCCATGCTTCGCCGCTTCGATGCCAGAGTAACCTTCTTGCATATAATTATAAATATTTTCCACCACCACAATCGCATTATCTACCAGCATTCCGAGGGCAAGTATCAGGGAAAAAAGTACGACCATATTCATCGTGAAACCCATGATATTCATAATCATAATTCCCATCAACATCGACAATGGAATCGCTAATCCAACAAACATTGCATTCCGTAATCCAAGGAAAAATAACAAAACCAAAACCACTAAAATAATTCCTGAGATAATACTGTTTTCCAAATTGGAAACCATGTCTCGAGTCTGATTACTCATGTCATTAAAAATAGAAATCTTGATTTCTTTTGGAAATATTTCTTTGACTGCTAAATCAACTTCGGCCTTGATTTTATCAGATGCAACTAATAAATTTTCACCACTTCGCTTAATGACATCTAATGAAATAACAGGTAATTTATCAGATCGAGCAATACTCGTTTTATCTTTATTTCCAAATGAAACGGCTGCAATATCCCGAAGGAAAATAGGTGCATTGTTTTCATTTTTAACGATCATGTTTTCTAACTCTTTTGCACTTTGGAATTCTCCAAGAACTCGAATGGAACGACGAAATCCATTGGTCAAAATTTCTCCACCCGACATATTCATATTCTCAGAACGAACGGCATTTTCGATATCCGTAAAACTCACTTTCATCGCTTCCATGCGTGGAAGATCGACTTCGATTTTCATTTCTCGATCAAGCGCACCTTTTAAGTTGACTGCTTGGATTTCACTAATGTCCTCGATTTTGTCTTGCAAATATTCCGCATAATTTCGAAGTTGCTCGTTCGGATAATTTCCAGAAATATTCACCGACATCACCGGCATTTCCGAAAAATTAAAATCCGAAACATCTGGCTCCGAAGGTAAGTCATTGGGTAATGCTGCTTTTGCTTTATCGACGGCATCTTTGATCTTTCGCATCGCATCGTCCACATTTATATCAGTCTCAAAATCAGCGATGATGAGAGAAAAATCTTGGGCAGAAGAAGAGTTCAATTCTTTGATTTCAGAAATACTTGCCAACTCTTTTTCGATCGGTCGTGTAATCAAATTTTCAATATCCTTCGCCGAGTTTCCAGGGTAAACAGTATTGATAAAAATCTTAGGCATCGTGATTTCTGGGTAAGCTTCCTTCGGCATACTATTGTACATCGAAGCCCCAAAAACCATAATCATAAACGTGAGTACAAACACACTCGTTCGATTATCAACTGCGAAAGTGGTCAATCCAAATTCTCGCAATCCCTGTTTTACTTCATCTATTTTTTTATTGGACATTTTCTTTTTTTTAAATTCGAATCTAGTTAGGTATTGGATCCCTTTAAGGGATCTGATACCTAAGCAAGAAATCAAAATTATTATTTTTGAACTTGAATCAACGCATTATTTGCCATTCCTCTTGCACCTGTTGCGATGAGTTCTTCACCACCTTGCAAACCATCTTGGATGATGATATTTCCATCATAACTTTGGCCAGTAGTCACATAAATTTTGCTAGCCATCGCTCCTTCTGCTCCTTCTTTTTTGGCAAAAACATAATCCTTTCCACTCACTTCTTGCTGCACCAATTCCAAAGGAACCGTAATCACATCTTTCGCGGAAAAATCATTCAACAACACATTGGCTAACAAATTAGGTTTGAGTAAACCTTTTGGATTGGGCAAGTTCACTTCCACTTTAAAAGTTCGATTGGCTGGATTAATTGTTCTTCCTAGCATCGTCACTCGGCCCTTCGTTTTTATTTCCAAAGCAGGAATTTCGACCGACATCATTTCGCCTTGTTTGACATTTCTCAAAAACTTTTCAGGAACATTCGCCGCCACTTTTACTTGGTTGGTATTTAAAATCTGAACGATAGGAGAACCAGGTCCAGCCATCTCGCCAGCTTTTGCTATTACCGTTTCGATCACCCCACTTTTAGGTGCGTAAACATTTCCTTTCGTCAATTGATATTGCACGGTCTCCAGACTTTTTTCCAAACGCTCCTTATTATTTTTCGCTTGCAAAAATTGAATTTCAGAACCGATGTTTTGATCCCACAATCTTTTTTGTCGATTAAAAATATCAACGGTGAGTTCCATGGTTTTTTTCAATTCTGCTATTTGTTTTTTGACTGCTTCCAAATCAGTTGTAGCGATCAGTTGACCTCGTTTTACATATTGCCCTTCTTTCACTTTGAGGGAAGTAATTCGTCCACCGGTTTCACTACTCGCAGCCACCATATCTTCTGCTTCGACTGCTGCTTGTAATTCGATAAATCGATTGAAGTCAGCTCGAGTAACAGTTTGAGTAGTGACTAGCGTTCGAGGTTTTTCTTTCTTAGCGTCAGGATCAATCGCTTCAATTTCAGCTTCTACTTTTGCAATTTCTTTTTGTAAATCTCTCAGCTCAGTTTGCTTCGTTTTGAGATAAGTTTTTTTCCCTTTCAAGTCAGTTGGAATTTCTGCTGCTGGTTGGCAAGAGATTAAAAATAGACTAGTAAGGATGAGTATGTTTAAAATGTATTTCATTGTAAAAAGATTAAACCCCCTGGCCTCTAAAAGGGAGAACGATTAATTTTATTTATCTAATTTCGTTTTCCAATTGAGGAAGGAGTTATTTTTAAGAATATTATTTGTCAAATTGAAAGAAAAACTTCTTCTAGTTTTTCCTAAAGTTTATTTCATCGTTCCCCTTTAGGGGACAGGGGTTGTAGGGTTTATTTCCCTAGCGCTTTATTTAAATCTACTTTGGTCAACAACAGTTCATATCTCGCTTGAATAACATTTTGTTGAGATTGGAAAAGAGCTTGCTCCGCTTGAGTAATTTCCAAACTTGAGCCGACGCCTTCTTTATATTTTATTTGTGTAGTGTCATAAATCCGTTGTGCTAGGGCAAGATTTTTTTGTTGGTCTTGGACACGTTGAACTGCATTTTTGTAAGCAATTCTAGCATTCCCTATTTCCATCCAGATGACTCTTTCCAAAGACCGCATTTGATTATTCGATTTTTCCAAATCAAGTTTAGCTCGTTGGAGTTTTGCACTTTTTGCACCACCTGAATAAATCGGAACATTGATGCTTAATCCAACCACCCCTAGATCAGTCCAAAGATTATCTTGGAAAACTTTACCACTTTGCCCTACTTGTTGGTATTGTGCAAACGTCATCAAATTAGGATAGTAAGTAGACTTGATATAATCCACATTGAGGTCTTGAAGAATCTGTCCTTGTTGAGCCACTCGGTATTCTGCCCGAGTTGAATAGTTAATCTTTCCATCCAAATCTTCTGACTCCGCATTTACCAATAACCGATTCATATCATCAGCAATAACAATCGGTTGGTCGGCTGGATAGTTCATGATCATCTTTAAGATATTGTAAACCAACTCTTTTTGGCGATCTAAATTGTTGGATTCCGTTTTCAAATTAGCTAGAGACAATTCCAGCCGATCCACATCCAACTGTTCGACAAAACCAGCTTTGTACAACTCTTTAGTTTCAAAAAAGAGCTTCTCTATATTGGTAATATTTTTTTGCAAAGTCTTTTTGCTTTCCTCCAAAATCAGCGGAGGGAAGTAAGCTTCTCTCACTTGATTTTTGACCATCATTTCCACTTGTTCTTTTTGGGAAAAAGCCATCTTTTTAGCAGTCCTAGCTGCTTTTAAAGCAGTCAAATAGCTATAATCAAAAGCTAAAAACTGCGCATCAATACTTGCCGTAATTCTATTTTTTGCACCGAAGGCAGGGAGCTTTTCAAATTCACCGTCTACTGGCATACCCGAAAATAATCCAAGAGGTACAACTGTTTCAGGTAACTTGAAAGAGTAGCTATACCCTAAACTTCCAGAGACTTGAGGCATCCCAATCGCCTTGTTCTCTTTGATTAATTGGTCGGCATCGGCAATTCCGATGTGCGCATTTTTTATTTCATAGCTATTCGTAAGTGCATAAGCAATCGCCTCTTCGAGTGTAAATGATTTAGCGTTTTGAGCACTTGCAGAGATACTGAATAGCAAAAGCAAGAGCATTATAAAATTGTTTCTCATGATAATTTTTTAAAATGTTTTTCGAGTAATTTCAAACCTTTCGAGGTAGCAATTCCTCGAATATGATATTGAATATGTTCTTTAAATAAGTTTTCTTTATTGTATTTTCTAAGTGGGAAAATATCTTCGTCGATCAGAATCATCGTTTTTCCAACATATAATTTTGCAATAATCTCAGGGTGAAATTCTTCTCGATAAATTCCTTCTTCGATGCCTCTTTCGATATTTTCCTTGATTACTTTAAAGACTTCTTGTTGATTATAAGTTTCCATCATTTGCCACACATCTCGATAATACTTTTGTAGATCAAAAATGAGCGTAGGCGTAATTTGTCGGAGGGTTGGAATGACATATTTCGCCACTTCAATCATTTCGTCGATAGAATCAGCTGCCTCTTTTCGGATATTGACGACCGCCTCTAATTCCTTTTGTGCATGGTTTTGAAAAACCTGCATGACCAATTCTTTTTTATTTTCTACCGATTGGTATAACGTCTTTTTGGAGATACCTAGTTCCCTAGATAAATCGTCCATGCTAATGCTTTTTATTCCATATTTGAAAAAAAGACTTTCAGCTTTTGTGAGTATCCTATTGTCTAATTGCATTAATTTTTTTTGTTAAACTTTGTTTCGGATAGCAAATGTATTCCTTTTT
>Ga0115005_10002173_pt1 | contig 15678 bp, 2 predicted proteins | sample ArcOceMetagenome_FD_87163 | JGI IMG/M metagenome (GOLD analysis project Ga0115005, IMG submission 87163) | Marine eukaryotic phytoplankton communities from Arctic Ocean - Arctic Ocean - Greenland ARC118M Metagenome | ecosystem: Environmental > Aquatic > Marine > Oceanic | place: Arctic Ocean... | reverse complement strand
GTAAAGGTGTTGCCCCCTGCTGTGCATACATCTGTTTCATTCTGACCAGCATTAATGGAATTTTGTTCAGCTGCTGTCCATGTGTGAAGTTTCCAAGTGCTGGCAATTTTAATTTGGCCAGATACTGTATGGACAGTAAAGATTCCTAGATTGTTACCACTTGTAATGGCATAGTTTAAAGTGCGCCACAATGGATCCAACGCCAACGTGTCAGGATCAAAGGCCACGACTGGCAGTGCAACACGTGCAGTAATATTACTGTTTTCATTTATTTCGCGAGTGTAACTTGAGGAATCAAAAATTGGTTTTTCATTTATGTCAATGATATGGAGTGTGACGGTGGCGACGTCAAAAAGCGGCACACTGTTGTAATAAGCTGTGCCTTTCAATACTGGGTCATCAATACCATTGTCGGTGACTTTGACGGTCAAAGAGTAGCTATTGATTCTTTCAAAATTAATGTTAGCATCTCTTACGAGTACAAAACCACTGCATGCCACAACTTCGAAAATATTTGCCTCGGGTGAATGCTGTGTTAATTCAAACGTGTGTGTTTGGCCATTGTCTTCGTCAAAAAAAGGTAAAGCAGTTCCAGCTGTGGTTTTTTTGATTGAATTTTCTTCAATCGAACGCACGGCATCATTGATAGAAGGTGCTTCGTTTTTGTCTAAAATACGCACAATGTGTAATTTTTCGACTGCCAAACCACCACCATCCGTCACTGTAACAACCAACGTGTAAGATACTTTCTTTTCAAAATTCAAGGAGGCACAAACATTTCTAGTACAAGGGATGTTTGCCGATGAATCAGCCGTGCACATGACGTCGGTCATACTGCAGTCAGAAGCGGATACATTATTTACTTTGATTTGAGGGGTACCACTACCAACATCAAGATCAAACATGTTCAGCCCATCGCCACCAGTGATTGTATACGTCAGAGTACCAGAAGGAAGTGTGCTGTCGTCCGCATCAAATGCAATGATAGAACCTGGCAATTGCCGAAACGTTTCACATGCTGCTCCTGTTTGTTGACAACTGCCCAGAAATGTACCTGTAAGATCAGACGTCGGGCTTTGTTCTGGTACAAACAATTGAGGTATTTTAGCTTCCGTGGGGGTAAACGTGTAGTATGTAACATCGTTGTACTTTTCTTGTGGATTAAAATAGGGAACTTCATTAACGTCAACCACGTTGATTTTAACTTTGTGAATTTGACTATGTTCATTAATACTGTTGGACGCATCATCAATTTGTACATTCAACAAATACACAGTTTCCAATTCAAAGTCCAAAGCACCAGCAACAGTGGTATCGACCAACAGTTGACCGGTGGTTGGCACAATCTTAAATAAATTAACAGGTGGAGTTGGGCTGGAAGGCAAAGCACCACTTGTGCTCAGCAACGAATATAAAAGAGTGTTTTGAATCATTTTTGTGTTGTCTTCGTCTAAAGCAACACTACCGCCATTATTGCCTATGGTGGCAGAGACAGCAATTACCCCCGCTGGTTTCCAAGCAAGACGAATGTTGTCCAATGTGGTCAATGGTTGTGCGGCCGAGCGTTCAAATAAAACAAGTCGGAGACTTGCAATCAATGTACCGGGCAAAACTAATGTTATTGTCGATGCGGTCTGTTGAGGTATTGCAGAACGTGCAACAACTGCAGACCATACTCCAGTGTCTACGTTTTTAAATTCCACAGCATAATCCAACGCAACATTAGTCACCGTATCTAACATCATGGATGAAACAATTCTTGGTTCTGGAAAAGTAAACTCAAGTGTTTGTTCATCGTTGCTGTTGGAAGACCAGATACAAAATTTATCGTCCAAAGCGGGTGGACGACAGGATTGAAGTTGTTGCGCGTCTGAACCATCAAATAAATTGGCTAGAAAGTAACGATCTTGCGGCGTACCCGTATTTGATTCCGTAAAAGATGCAAAGGAGGCTGTCACGACCGTACCGTCTTTCGCGGTATAGGTTGTACTACCCGAACCACCTCCACAATTCACACCACAGGATAAATCCATTGGTTGAGCATCTCCATTATTATCAAGTTGTGTACCTTGAATTTGATTTTCTTTTACCATGTAACAAAATGTTGAACCACTGCTTTCATCATTGACACAAGCATCATTTGTCCAGCCGGGTTGATCGTTCACATTATTAATTGCAACGCGGACAAAACCATACCCAACAGCACCAGCCACATCAGAAACGGTAACACGGAAACCGTATTGAGCGCGTTCTTCGTAGTTGACAACGGTGTTCAAACTTATTTCTCCTGCTGTTTTATCAGCAATCGCAAACATTGTATTTTGCTGAGGTCCATATGCGTCTGCAAAACAAAAGTAAAAGTGAGCTATTGTATTTGGGTCTTCGTCGGAAGCAGCACCAATGTAACGAATACGGTTGACGTTCACATCTGTCACACTTAAAAAGGGGATTGTTGTTGTGTCAAAACCACTTCCAATTTCTAACAATCCATTGAAATGGATTTTAATCCAATAGTCATTCCAAATGGTCGAATCCAGTTGATTTGCACTGTCCACATTTACATCAACCAGAACAGTTCCAGTTCTGGTTGATTGAAGGATTTCATGTTTAGTGTTATCTCGACTTCCAATACCAATCACGTACAAGAATGTGGTATCTTCCACCATGTCTGCACTCAATGCAATGAATGCATTTTTGGAAGTACCCCGAATTGAAAATGTTGCTACCATGGGTGTACTCGTACCACTTGTAGAAAAAGATTCAATTGGTGCAGGTGCAAATTTAAACGTATATCCACCAGCGCAAGCAACATTCCAACAACTGTCCGCACTTGGTATTGGGGCGCTCTTTTCATATTCAAGAACGTCTCCACTGTCTTCATCTGAACCCACAAGAGGGACAACAAACGACAACGGGTATGTCTTGGGCAAAATTCCAACAGCGTCTTCATCAATGTCATAGCTCCACCACGGTACAGTTGGCCAAGTAGAAGGACGAAGCAAAGGCAAGTCATTGACATTGATAATATTGATTCTTACACCAAGATCAACAAAAGCACCGTCTGGATCAACAACGACTAATGTTACATCGACAAAAGTCTGATCGTACAAAGCAAACATGGATTCAAAATTGCAGGCAGACAAAGTGGTTTGAATTTGACCGGTCATTGGGTCCGTGATAACAAAATGTTGAAGGGAACCAGGATTAGATACGTAAGGTGTACTCCCCGTAAACAACGATTGATCTGCTCCTGGTACCACTTGGCCATTCTTAAACGAAGAATCTCGCAAGTAATACTTGAGCAAATCAGAATCACCCGCATCTTGATCACGACAGACTGCATTAATCCCAAGCACATTATCTGCAGCTAAACGATTGCCAACATTGACGGAAGAAGGAGTGTGTTCATCCAAATTGCGCTCGACATTGGCATCGCAAGTCGGCGGTTCATTTATATCAGTGATACTAATAGTAACCACGCACGTTGAACTTGCACCTTTGTCGGCTGCATTTGTTCCTACATGATCTTTGGCAGTTAATACAACAGTGTAAGAATTTTTCGTTTCAAAATCAATACGTGTACATCCTGTACCAATGCAACTACCCACTCGAATTTGTCCTGTTCCCGAATCGACAGTAAATTCAGGACTACCGTCATCGTCGTTGAGAGTATCAATATGATAAGTGATGGTGTCTTGTACAGTTGCACTTGAATCAGTGGTGGAGTCGGTGTCGGACGCAGTAATTGGAGTACCAACCAAAGAAGCGGAATTTCTATTTTCTGGAAGAGTAATGGGTGTTGTTGGACAAGTAAACACCGGAGCATCGTTCGCATCGACCATGACTACTGTGATTGCACCATCGTCGTATAAACCTTGGGGATCTTGTGCTCGAACTGACAAGGTAAATTCAGTTGACGTTCCTGCACCACTTGCATCTCTTGGGCATACACCAGCAGCATCGATGCGTGTACCAGCTGCAATGGTGGTCGAAACAGACAGTCGACCTTTTTGTTGATTGCCAGTTGCTGTTGAAACACCAAACACATCGGAGGTTGTGCCACCGGCACCATTGTTGCAATTGTTTCCACTGATGATCGTGAACGATAATGCATCGGTTAAATCCTCGTCAGCGGGATTTAAAACAGTACCAAATGTTCTTTGTGAAGTGGGGCCATTTGTGTTTTGTGGAAGATTAATGGTTTGAGCCGGGAATGTCGGGGCATCGTTTGAATTTGTCAACCAAATGTTGACTTCGGTGGTTGCTGTCAACGCGGCGTACGTCCCTCCACCTGGGTCTGTAATAGATATAGACAACGTAAATTTATTCAACGCCGTGTTTTCAAAGTTCAATAAACCAATGGCTTGATCATTGACCACAGCAACATTGATTCTTACCCAGCTGTCACACGCGATTGTGGAAGCAGCATCAACTAAATCGGTACCCTGTGCATAACCGAAGCGTGCACCAACATTTCCCGCATCGATCGTTACCGTAAATGTATTTGCATGGAATTTGGGAATATCTTGATCATTGATACAAATTGCAGCCCCATCTGCCGATGTTGTCGGACCAATTAGAGTGTTGAAATTCGAATTTTCGGGCAATTCCCAATGCAGTACATCTGTCGATGAAGCTGGATTCGGCAACAAGCCACGCAACGTAAGAACAGGCATGTCATTGGTATTTTTAATGTTAATGGTCATTGATTGCACTGTAGATATACCATTGGCACTGGCTTCAGTACGAAGAACATACGACGATTGTTGTTCATAGTCCAACGGCCGCGCGACACGAAATTCGGTTCTCGTTGGAACAGGGCGTACCCAGATTTCAAATTCAATTGCACCGCCACTTTTTGTGACAGTTGTATCTGAAAAACCACGAAATCCACCAGTTTCACATGGACATGCGACATCACTGCCAACACACCCTGTATTAGTACTACCATGGCCGTAGTAAACACCGCGGCCCGCGTTAGAGGCACCGTTACATCCACACAATCGATCACTTTCTGGTACAATCAACGCATCCACTATTCCCCAACTGCTTCCACCAGGTGTGAGGCTGTCATCCACCGCAGCACGGCAAAAATGATGTTGACCATTGTTTGTTGCAAACCAAGCTTGAAAAGCAGCATTGCCATCGACTTGAACATCGGAAATGGGGATGGATTGATCAAGGGTATTGATAAAGATGTCGTCCGAATTACGGAACCGGATGCTTTTACCAGGCCAAACCAAAGCAACTTCACCGTAGTTTCCCGTGTCTGGACCACGATTGAAGGTTTGATCTGGATCGTTCAACAAAGATTTCCCCAAAAAGCGCATTGCTTTTGCGGTACCCACTTCTCGCGTCACCATTCTCCACCCACAAGCAAGAGTGACAGCACTACACGAAAGAGCTGTACTTTGAGCAACTTCACGGAGAGTAAACTTATGGTTGCCCACGTTTGCATCACCATCAATATCTAAAATTTTAAACGTTGCTGTTTGACCAACATCAGTGTCGTAAGAGAAGATTACGTCACCGGGAACAACTGCTCCTGTGCTTGCTGTTTCTTCTACAGCCCGCGTGACAGACACACGTTCCAAACACACACGATCTACTGAAACTTGGTCGTTGCTGGACAACCCTCCGTTTGGGTTGTTGTTGAATTGAATACCAAGTTGTACACTAGCACCAGTAGCTACAAACGTATCAAACTTGCGATCTGCCCATACATTTTTGGTACCTAATGTACTCGTACCGTAATCAGTACCAGCAGCAACACCCCAGTAAAACGTGGCGGCTCCCGACGATGCTTTCACCACAGCGGTAAATCGATAGGTGGAACCAATGTCAACTGCAACAGCAGGAGATTGACACCCAACCAACGTACCACTGGCTTGTGCTTGTTGATTCGAACCACATACATACAACCCTGTGCCATCGCTCGTTCCCACAGCTGAGTTGGTAAGAACCCAATCATCAGCCGTAGGTATATTGGCATCGTCCCATCCCCAACATTTGACAATACCGTCTACAATCTCACTGGGTTCATTCACATCTTGAATTCTGACTTCAATGTTAGCTTCATGTGACAACGAAGGAGTTCCACGGTCCGAGACATTAACCCGAAGCGTGTATGTTCGTACCCATTCATAATTCAAAAGTGGGTCAGAAGAATCTACATATATTCTTCCTGTGGTTGGTTCTATGCGAAACATTTCAACACCCGATGGTGGTACACTTGAAACAAGAGACCAATCCAATACGTTCCAATTTACGTTTGATCTGCCATCAGGATCAGTAGCTTCAAGACGCACATTAGAAGAGGTCACTTCTGTATTTTTCAAGACATTTTCATTTATGTTCAAGGCATTTATTGGACCCACTCTTTCTTGAAGCGTTGGTGGTTCATTAACATCATTGATTGCTATTGTTACAATAGCTAAAGACGTTAAACCACCCCCATCAGTTATTTCTACACCAATTTCATAATCTTCTTGCGGTGATGTAGTGGAGATTGGCTCGAAATTCAGAGACGCCGTTTTTACTTTTACTTGACCCGTATTTGTATCAATATCAAATAAAGAAGAAGCACCATTGACAATGGCAAAAGAGACGACTCCCCAATTGTTGTCAACACTTGTTGTGTTGGCTTTCACCGTTCCATCGACGTCCAAAGTGATCAAAGGTGTACCAATTGGAGTATTGACTGGACTGTTTTCGGCGATCGAAAGCAATTGCGGCAGAATACTAGGCGCTTCGTTCACGTCCAATAAATCAATAGTAATAATTGCCGTGTCACTGAATGCAGTTGGCCTGCCATCGTCCGTAACTTCTACAACTAAATCATAACTGTTCTGTGTTTCGTAATCCAATGGAAAGTTTGTCAAATGACCAACGGAGACAGAGATTTGACCCGCACATCGATCCACTTTGAAGGCAAAACAAGCACCCGCGTCTGGGTTGGAGGGGTCCAAACACGGAGTTTGGGTTAAAATTTGATAATCAAGAGATTGACAACTACCTGTACATGTTGCAATGGTACTATCGGTACATACCATAGAACCTGCACCGCCAGTACACCGTTTTAAATCATCATCGTTGGCAACCAATTTAGAACCAATTGCTGTGTCATCGACCGAATTTTCATTAATGGTCAATACTCGATTGTTTAATACGGGTGGTTCGTTGACATCAAGAACAGCAACACGATACTCAGCAAAATCACTCAAGGGTGTTGAAGTTGTTGATTTGTCATCGACTCTCAAATTGATAATGTAAGAGTCCAATGTTTCAAAATCAAAAGACACGGTACCTGTGCTCCTTGCTTGAAGTTGAATGGATGATGTTGTATCAATACATTCATTCAAAGCACACATAATTTCAAAAGGACTTGATGCAGTGACAAGTTGATACGTTAACTTACCCCACAAGGAGGTAGGATCATCGGGATCAGTGGCTTGCACAGTACCGCCCAAGACAACACCGTTACCTGATTTTTCCGGAATAGTTAGCCATCGCTCTTCTGGAAAAGACGAAGGACGTGTTGGATACGATGCAGGTGTAGCAGGAAAGGAAGGTTTTTCATTGACATCTTTAATACTGATACGGACACTAGCTATAGCACTTGTCAAACTATTGACTGTTTGTGTTGCACCACCACCAATTTGAAGGACACCATCGTCTGTTGATGCAATCATTAACACATATTCTGCTGCAGCACTTCCAGAAAACAACGACGACTCGTAATCCAATAAATCTCGAGTAAGACTCGTACTCACTTGAATCTGTCCTGTTGCTGTTAGAATAGTAAAAGCAGAAGCTGTTGGACTTGATGATTCAATAGAAAAACTTTGAACTTGTCCCACATCTTGATCCTGTACACTCACAGTAGTACCTACATTCACACCACCCAATGAATTTTCTTCCACTTCAAAACAATAAGCGTACGAAGAATCAGCACTGCACACCGAGGTAAAAACAGGAATTTCATTAATGTTGTTGATGTTGATAGTACAAAGAGCAGAGTCTTGACTAGGTATTGGAACATCATCATCACTGACTTGAATATTAAATGAATATTGTACCAATGTTTCATAATTTAATTCACCACTAGTACTTTTCAATCGAAGAACGGGTGCGGTACCAGTAGCACTAAAGATTTCAAATTTATCTGCAGCTGCAACAAAATCTGCAGCACCAGTTGGACCACTGTGAGCAACCATGGTGTACAGCAGAGGGTTGGCGACACTGTTATCGGTGCTGTCTTCATCTGTCCCCAGCAATGTCGAAGAGGGCACAACTGTACCTGCTGTTGAATCTTCGTCCATACTGACAGTCAAAACGGGCATGAACGGACTATCATTTTGATCAATGATCGATATTACAACTGTTGAAGATGCAGCCAACGCAGATGGTGTACCTGTATCCGTAACACGAACGAGAACTACATAACTCGCCTCTAGCTCAAAATCAAGCATAGTCGTACCGGTTTTAATTTGACCCGTCGCAGAATCAACGGTGAATTGTGGTGGATTTGTTGGCAATGACCAAACAAGTACACCCGCAACACCAGCATCTACATCTGATGCAGCAATGGGTAGACCCACCAAGATGTTTGGCAAGGAATTTTCTTCTACACTTCTAGAGTAAGAAGGATTCAGCACAGGAGTTTCATTTACATCTTGGAGGGTTACACGTACGGTACATATTGTAGTAGCACCACCCAAATCACGCGCTGTGTTGTCCAATGCTTCCACGCTTAATAAATAGGGATTGTTGGAAGATTCAAAATCCATCATACTTGATAAAGCAACACGTAATTGTCCAGTAGCAGGTATAATTTCAAAAGCACCACCGACGTTACCTTGAGATAAAAGAGCCCAGGTCACAGTATCTCCAACATCAGGATCAGTAGCTGCCAGTTGTGACGCAGTACCTACATTTGTTCCATCTGCAATATTTTCTAAAATAGTAAAATCACGAGTAGACGAACAATTTGTAAATGTTGGAGGATCATTTTGCTCTGCTACTGTGATACTTAACGTGTTGGTTGCTGTCCCTCCATTCCCATCTAAAACTGAAATCGTCAAAACAAATGGTGCTGGATAAAAATCAGCACAGGATTGAAGCTCACTTGCTGGACGTACAGGTGATGTAAGAGCCGTTGGTTTGAAGGCACTATCAATAGCTACTGAACCAATACTAATGGCACTAGTGATACTAAAAATGGGTGAATAAGAACCACACACATTACCTGAAGAAGCAATGGAATACGTTAAAACATCATCTAGATCTTCGTCTGAAGCCACAATGGATCCACCAACAGGATCACCCGCTACAGCATTTTCAGGAACCGAACTGGTCATTGCAGTGAGCACCGGTGGGTCGTTTCGGTTTAATACTGTTATCGTAGTAACCACTGTTGCAAACAATGAACCAGCACCATTGTCTGTTGCTCGAACGACAAGATCAAAACTGTTCTTGGTGGTATCCTCATAATTCAAATCGTTGGGTGTGTTGCTATCCATCATGATGAAAAAACAAAGAGGGTTACTTGCATCGGTTTCAATGCGAAATGTACCCAGTGTGTTACCGCTGTCCACAGTGAAGGTCAACACATCAGAACTATCTTGATCTGTAGCGCAATAGGATTTTGTAGCACCACTGGAACCGACCAAATTGGTTTTTTCATTTTTATCCACATTTTCACCAATTTCAAGATTTAACTGTGGAACGTATGCACCAAACAGTGGCGCATCGTTTAGGTCATTCACAATGATTGTAATTGATGCCGTGTCACTCAACGATGGGTCTCCTGAATCAGTTACTTTTACAGTCAAACTGTACGTTGGCGTTGTCTCGTAATCTAAACCCACTTGATTGACAGAAATTTGTCCAGATGCACTGTTTATTGTAAAAAAATTGGCACTGTTCCCATTTTCAATGGTAAACGAATGAACTTGTGCTGCATCTGGTTCGACAAAAACTAAAGGAGCACCCACTAAAACATTTCTGGCACTGTTTTCATCCACTGTCAATATTGCAGTGTTGAGAATTGGTGCTTCGTTGACGTTAATCACATTGATCACCACAGTAGCATCGACAAGATTTGATAACATTGGAACACCGTTGTCGGTCACTTGGATCTTTAATGTATGGGATGTGGCTGTTTCATAGTCAAGTGGTTTCGCTTGATTTATTTTCATCTGACCATCTGATTCAATTTTAAACAAGCATGGAGAAGGACAATTTGTAAACGCATATGTTATAGATTGGCCAACATCTTCATCAGATGCAAGAAGCTTGGGACCAATGGCAAACCCGAATGTTTTATCCTCGGCAACAGCATAGGTGCCACCAAGGAATGAGGCTAAAAAGGGAGGTTCGTTCACGTCACGAACGTTAATTGTAATGATACCACCACCGCTTAATGGCGCCGAAGTCACACCACCCACCAAGAAGCCGCCGTCAGTAGCTTTGATATTAATTTGATATTGATTGGTTGTTTCATACTGTACATGTGTGAGAGAAAGATATCGATATCGATGGGAAAAAAATATGGTGAGTAACACAACAAAATCAAACACTAAACACAAAAGAAAACAACGCCAAAAAACGTACATCTAGAATCGAAGACGTAGCAAGTTTAAGTTCAGCACCCCCACTGCCCCACAAAGATGTTGGTGGAGCAGGATTTTGAAATGAACAAGTTGGCATACCAACATTAATGGTTGAAGGTCCTTTACAATATCCCAAATCACACTGATTACCAATGCTGTCGCTACAAATATTGGTAGCCGCACGTGTTGGGTAAGTAACAGGACAACGCAAATGGCACCAACAATCCGTGCTGCCTGAACAAAAACCAGAGTTTATGGACGTTGTCAAAAATTGTTTGTCTACACTAAATAATCCTAAAGTGTTTCCACTGTCAATACTAAAGGACAATTGACCATGGATGTCTGATGTTGTGTCTTGATCGACAGCGGCTACAAAACCAAAAGAGGTACCAATGACGCTGTTTTCATTGACCCAAACGGTCTTGTCTGCGACGGTGGGTGCTTCGTTGACATCTTTGATGTTCACAGTCACCACAGCAGTGTCTTCTTGGGACGCAGGATACGTACCATCGTCCACCACTCTGACGTTTAAGGTATAGGTATTTTGAACCTCGAAATTTAAGTACTCATTGGCAATTGGGTTGCTCACTAAAATCAAACCAGTACAAGGGTCAATTTCAAAAACATTTAAACATGGATCTGTAGTTGAACCCAGTGTACCACGAAAACAAGTACTTGTCGCCAACATGACACGAGAATAAGTTAATTTTTGACAATTTGATTTACAATCGTTGGGAGTGCACCCCGATGCATCGGGAGAGGATCCAGGACAGACTTTGAGATCATCGTCAACAGCAAGCAACGCCGCACCAGCGCCCGTTACATCTGTGGCACTGGTACCATCCGGAGAATTTTCGTTGACATAGCGTACACCATTTGCTAAATTGGGCTTCTCATTAACATTGACCACGTTTACAGTATAGGACGCTTGAACACTGTTGGACCCGTCAGTTTGTGAAGAAGAGCGTGGAGTAAACCAAAGATCTGAGTTTATGAATCTCATCTTGGCAGTATTCCAACCAGCATTTGACTCTCGTTTAATAGTTGGGTAGTAATTGTTGTTAACAGCATTCAGGTTGGGTAGTAATTCTTCGTACCACAACACGTTGTCTGAATAAATTCGAAACATAGGTGGGTAACAAGGTGGACCTTCACACGAACCCGAATGAAGATGATTGTAATCCAGCACAATTCCATGTCCTTTGGCAGGAATTTTTGTAATGGCAGGATCAACAACGGCAACACAAGTTTGAAGTTTGATCAAATCTGGCGTACCAGGAACTTGGCAAGGGTGTCCACTTGCTCCTGAACCATATGATTGCGTGGTACCTTGACTGAACAAAAACCACCCATCACTTCCCACAGGTGGACCTTGGTCACAATTCGATGACCCTACGATACCGTCTTTAATTAAACACGAAGAACTGGTTAAGGCGTTGCTCCAAGACGTTGTTGTTGTCGTGCATTTAACAGCACTGGTACCATCTTTGCGAACAGTATTTGACCTCCATTTGGTGTTCGTACCGGACCAAATGGGTGAAGGATCATAAATAAACACACTGTCACCTGCAGCACTTGTTAATCGGTAGATGTTGTTCAAACTTTTAATTATTGGGGTAGAAGGCAACATGTAACCAGGTCCTGACAATGTTGTTTCTACTTGCCAGTGCGCACAAACTCGTCCATCGATTGGATTGGCAGGAGAGGACACAACTAAAGATTTGATGGATGGGTAGCCTGTAGGAGATGTGGCAGGATCACCAAGCGTAAAAGCCCATGGTTTGATAAAACCGATATCATCCGATGATTCTGGAGCCAATCGAGCATAAATACTAGCCTGGTTTTCAGAATTTTGACTTGACAGACCGACGTAAGGATATCGATCGGTTGAACGTTTTGTTGTGTAGTCAACTTCCCAGTACAAACAATTGTTAGTTGTTGCATCAACAGAACTGATAGAACTTGAACTTGCTGTGTACATTGTACCACCACCACTGACTTCATTTTCTGCAAATGAGACAGTCGCACATGTTTTCATACCATCATACGCACGAGCAATCAATGTATACGAAGATTTCTTTTCATAATCAATGGACAAAACAGTTGTATACACAAATGGCAAATGATCTGCCAACTTTCGAGGTAAAGAAGCACCCAATTGAAATTGAAGCAAACCAGTACCGTCTATGATATCGTACATGATTTGACCAGTCGAACTGGTAACAGGATCAGGATCTTGTGCTACAAGACTACCACCCAATAAAACATTGGACGCAGAATTTTCATCAATTGTAAGGACGCGCGAGGAAGGGAAAAAGGGAGGTTCATTGACATCCAACACGTTTATGTTCACATTAGTATCTGAAGTAGCGTCACCACCATCAGTGGCACGAATTGTCAAAGCATACGCAGGATTTGATCCCATACTCTCATAATCTATTGTAGACGTTGACAAACTTAAACGCACTGATTGACTTTCCACGGCAAACACGCCCGTGGTTGGTGATGAAGAAACAATTGAAAATTGATTGTTGCCATATTTTGTTCGTACGTAAATTTTAGCACTGATAAAAGCATCCGTTGTTGAAGAATCTGGAAATCCAGAAGCCGGCCATACAGTTCCAGCAAAATTTGTCGACCACCCAGAGGTAGCATCAAAATAATTTGCACTGTTAGAATCACAAATGTATGTGGTTGGACTCGTGGCTTTGAGAACAAACCACGCCGGAGCAGCGGACCCCGACCAATCATAGCAAGGACCATGCCATTTTTCATCTTCAGACATTCTCCACCGAAGACCATTGTTGTTTGGCTCAGTTTGAAAGGAACGCACAACACCAGTAGGGTAGTTGACAAGTTGCACATAAAATATTGTTTCTGTACTTGCAACAGTAAATACCAGTTTCATTTCACTGTTGAACATCATGGTATTAATATCCGTGTCGGAATACCCTTTCCAACACGAAGGACGTGCACTACCTTCCAAACCAGTACGATCGGTATTATAAGTGTCCGCGGTTACGACAGAAGCACAACCTGCTGATATAACATGTCTCCAAGTAAAATCCTAAAAAAACAAGAATATAACAGGTTATAAAAAAAAATTTCAAATACAACCATGAACCTTTTACAAACATTGGAGAGCATGAACTTACTGGATCATTGATTTCAGCAGGCACGTTACGAAACATGGTTCCGACTGGGCTATTTTCTTTCACATCAACACTGTACATATCTGTCGCACTGTATGGGCACTCAGGTGCACCTGCAGTACAACCCCAAGAACTGATTTCATTCTGATCTTGTACATGAATTTTGATCGTTGCCGTATGTGAAGCACCTTGATCGTCATTGACTTGTAAACCAAATACGTAATAATCATTGCTTTCAAAATCTAACGTTTGACCAGATTTTAAAACCAATGAAGATAACCTCGTTCGGCTTGGTGTGTCTTGGTTGGGGTGGACAGCAAATTTAATGGAAGCAACATTTAGATCACTATCGTCAACAGAACCGGGTGCTCTGACGATTGTATAACGAAGTGGCGCAGCATCGGTGTCGTCCGCGACATCTTCGTCGGTTCCAGATAGAGTCGAACCAAGTGGAATTGTACTGCCACTACTTAATGATTCTGAAACAGTGAACGCCATATTTGACAGGACAGGTGCATCGTTAACATCTACCACCAGGAGTGTGACTGTACAACTATCAAGCAAGCCCGAGGGGTCCATTGCTTGAATTGTCATAATATACGACGGTGTTTGCTCGTAGTCCAACAAAGCAATGGAAGTGATTTGACCTGTGACATTGTTCACTTGAAAAAACAATTCGCTGCCACCGATGCCTCTCAAAGTATACGACAAAGGATCATTCTCTGGATCCGATCCTGCCACCGCAAGGCCAATAGATGCACCTAAGGGAGCATCTTCATTTATTGATCTTGAAACATCTTCGACGGCAGGGGCTGTAGTATATATAATAGAAACAAAAGTAAAAATTGTGAGCAAAAAACATTATAAAAAATACAACCATGGAACTCTTACATTCATTGACGTCTGTCACCGACACTGTGACAGTACAAGATGTTGAAGCACCCAGTCCATCACTGACTTTTAGCCCAAGAGAAAAGGATCTCAATGCAGTATTTTCGAAATCCAATGTATTGGCACTGTTCACTTTTATGATACCTCCTACGTCCACAGAAAATTGATCTCCTACGTTGCCAGCAATAATAGTGTACGTCAATGATCCCGGACCATCACTATCAGTGGCACTCACTGCACCCCCTGTTACTGGATCGTTCAAAGACGCATCTTCTGGTACAGTACGGGTTGTTGTACCCCCTGTACATTGACTGCTGTAGTCTGGTGGATTGTTTTCTTCGGTCAATTGAACTGTTACAGATGCGGTATCAGTAGCACCAATTCCCATAAAAGCATCAGTCACACGAACACTCAACACAAACGTATCACCTGCTCCCAATACTGCACCCCCGGAAGGTTGCGCACACTCTTGGATGTAACCGTTGCAAACGTTTCCCCCGCATGCCGTTGAGTTTAATCCAGCACTCCAATCAGTAATTTTCAAAACCATCAAATTATTGGATGATAAACCATCAAAAATGGCAACGCCACCACACTCATTGCCCGAAGCAATAACATATGACAAACTTTCGGTTGGTTGGCCCAAATCTTGGTCCGTGGCAACAATGGTATCAATCACAGCTGGAGAAATAGCTGTTTCTCCAATACTAAATGTAATGTCATTCAAAACAGGCGGATCGTTTTGATTGGATAACGTAATTACAATGCCGCAATCGGCAGTCAGTGGTGGTGTTCCATTATCGGTGACAGACACAGTGATATCAAATCTTGCTCCACCCGGCGTTTCAAAATTCAAATCAATGAATGGCGAAGTAGTTGTTACTTTCATTTGTAGTGACGCCACGCAACCAACATATGATAATGGTAACATACCACCAACAACATTGGAAGGGGATTGACTCTTCACTGAGAACGTATGACTGTTCGTTGGAGTACCATCTGGATTGATGTCCTCATCTTTT
>Ga0115005_10002172_pt1 | contig 15681 bp, 6 predicted proteins | sample ArcOceMetagenome_FD_87163 | JGI IMG/M metagenome (GOLD analysis project Ga0115005, IMG submission 87163) | Marine eukaryotic phytoplankton communities from Arctic Ocean - Arctic Ocean - Greenland ARC118M Metagenome | ecosystem: Environmental > Aquatic > Marine > Oceanic | place: Arctic Ocean... | reverse complement strand
TCATAATATAGATGTGACAATTTTTTATAATATATTATTTATCCTAAATGGGTTGTTTTTTTTAAAGGACATAATATGGTAGAAAAATATATATGAAAATTGTAATTATTACGGATTGAAGAATAAAGTTCTCAAGAATAAGAGAAACTATTTTGGCATATATTTTCAAATAAGCAACAAGTAGTTTTGAATAGATCAACCTCCTTTTTTTCCAGAAAAACACTCATAACATCCTGATTATGAGGAGTTTTAAAAAAAAAAGTATAAACGTCAAGAACGTTAAGTAAACCTTAAAGAGTGGCTTGGTTTTTGATTACGAATTAATGTGATTCCAGCCGATAATTTCTAAAAATAAGATTCACTTTAAGTCACAGCTATTTGTGACAACACAAAGTGGATTTTTTTATTAAACAATCATCATTACCTAGATTCTATTTCTATGAGACGAATGTTACACAAAACCTACTTTAGTGATAGAGCAATGAATAATCTATTGAGTTATTTATTGCTTTTGCTATTTATTTCAGTAGGCTCAATCCCCGTTTCTTCTAAATCAAATATGATTAGTAAAAGCTGCCTTTGGAGTTTGGAAAATGAATCCTCGATGGTAATTATGTGTACTGCTGATGCAGGAACGATTACGCCTGATGAAGGATTTATTTGTGTTTCAGGATCATTTACTACAGTAACTGCTACGCCTGATGGGAATATGGTAGTTCCTGCTGGTTATTTAGTTACCTACTTTTTGACCACAGGTGCAAACTCTTTGATTGTTCAAAATGAAAATATACCTTCTTTTGTTGTTTTTGTGCAAGGTGCATATACTATTCATACTTTCGTATTTGATCCAACCACTTTTGATATTAATTCTATTATTCTAAATATGACTACGCTTCAAGATCTAAATGTTCAATTGGAACAAGGTGGTGGAACTATTTGTGGTGCTTTGGATTTGTCGGGTGCCACAACTTTGACTGAAAAAGCGGTTGGTTATGTTGTGACTTCTTCACCTGAAGACTGTGATGAAGAAGATGGGCAAGTGACTTTGTCTCCGCCTTCTAATTCTTTTGAATGGTTTGATGGATTTATAGGAAATGAGCGGAATGATTTGGCGAATGGAATTTATACTGTTACTGTTTCTCAAAGTTCAGGGTGTAGTGGAGAAATTAGTGTAACAATAAATGAAATATGTGAATGTTCAACTGCTCCAACAATTGAGAATATAATTTTTTTTGAATCGAACTGTGGCGCTACAACTGGTGCTGTAGCGATAGAAATGATTGGGGATAATGATGATTATATTTATGAATGGTTGCCTTCAATTAGTTCGACAAACGCTGCATCTAACTTAGGTGCTGGAAATTATAGTGTAACGATTACAGATGCGAATGAACCAAGTTGTTTCTCTGTTGAAAGTTTTGTGATTGGAAATGTAGATGGTCCGGATGTAATACTGGATTCTTCATCTATGGCAGGTTGTGGGATTGCGAATGGTGTGGCAACATTTTCGTCTTCCAGTTTTACTTATAATTGGTGTAATGGAGGAACTGGATTTACTCGAAATGATCTGGCAGCAGGTGTCTGTTCAGTTACGATTACTGATCCAGGAACTGGATGTTTTAATGTGGTAGAAATAGTAATTGGAGAAATAAATGACTTGGATGTTCAAGCAAATATTGATACTCAACCCAACTGTGGATTAAGTAACGGGATCGTTTCTATTGATGTGGTAGGTGGAAGTGGGGATTATGCTTATTATTGGAATGATGGAGCAAATTCTGCTACTCGATTTGGATTGAGTGAAGGTATTTATACGGTTACAGTAACTGATCCTGATAATGGATGTTCGGCGGTAGAAACTTTTGGATTAACTAATTCGGTTTCTGGAGCATCGATAAATATTAATTCTAATGTTGTTTTGAACTGTTCTGGTGATGATAATGGATTTGTTAATTATATCGTTATTCCTGATGGCGGGTTTGTACAACCTTCCACAGAAGTAATTCGAGATGGAGCAGGGAATATTTTTTCAAATGGTGGACTGAATGCAGGGGAATATTGCATTTTAGTTTATGATGGAAATGGCTGTTTGGCTGGGGAAAGTTGTTTTGAAATAATTCAGCCAAATCCAGTTCTAATTGATATTTCTGTTGTGAACCAAACTTGTAATCAAGCGGGTTCTATTTCGATTGTTACCTCGGGTGGGAATAATAATTTTACTTATGATTGGGCAAATTTAATAGGGACAAATGACCCTGCAAATAGAACAGGATTAATCGCTGGAAATTTTTCTTTGACTGCGACAGATGGGAGTGAATGTTTGGTTGCTGTAGATATAACGGTTGGGGATGATTGTATCAATCCTCCATTGTGTACAGCTGATGCAGGGACACTTGTAGCTGATGCTGATTCCACCTGTTTGGATAATGGAAGTATATTGATTTCTGCGACGGCACAAGCCAATGCAGTTGTTCCGAGTGGATATGAAATAGTTTATGTTTTGACAGAATCAGGAGTAATTCAGGCGATGGAAAATGCACCTGAATTTACGGTAATGAATACGGGAGGTTTTACGATTCACACGTTGGTTTATGATCCAACCATTTTGGATTTGGGTACCGTTGTTTTAGGAACAACTTTGGCTTCAGATGTGGATAATTTATTAATTCAAGGTGGCGGAACTATTTGTGCTTCTTTGGATTTGACGGGTGCGACAGTTTCCGTTACAGATTGTAGTCTGCTTGGTTGTACGATTCCTCCGCAACTTTTGAATATTGTAAAAATTGCTTCTAGTTGTAATGAATCAACAGGAAGTGCGACGGTTAATGTATTTGGAGGAAATAGTAATTATACTTTTGATTTTTCAGGAGGAACGGCGAATGCAAATGTAGCGAGTAATTTAACTTCGGGTACCTATTCAGTTGTAATTACTGACGTAAGTGATACGACTTGTTTGATAGTGGAGAATTTTTCCATAACTAATAGAGATGGGCCGCAAGCAAGTATTATTTCTACTTCGCTAACAAGTTGTCAAAGTAATAATGGAACCGCTCAATTGACTCCTGTAACTTTTGATTATACGTGGTGTGATGGAGGAACTGGGGCAGTAAGAAATGATTTGTCAAGTGGTGTATGTGGAGTGACGGTAACTGATCCTGCGACAGGATGTACTAATATTTTAGAAGTAGAAATTATTGCTGATAATCTTTTGATGGTGAACCCAATTGTCAATAATAATCCAGATTGTGGAATGGCTAACGGAACTGTCGTTTTACAAGTAACAGGAGGAAGTGGTTTTCTAAATTATACTTTCCAATGGAGTGATCCTAACTCAATTAATAATGCGATTCGAACTGATTTGTCAGGAGGAACTTTTTCAGTAACTGTTACTGATAGTGGGCCAAGTGGATGTGAAACGATCACTACTTTTACGCTGCTCGAAAATGTAGCTGGAACGGCAACGATTACGATTCAAAATGTAGATTCTATTTCTTGTCCCGGAGATACGGATGGAAATGTTCAGTTTGATGTATCAACTGATGCTGGTTTTGTTTTGCCAGGGACTGATCAAATAATAGATGGTGCTGGAAATATTTATCAAAATGGTTCAATTCCAGCGGGTGATTATTGTATCCAAGTGACTGATGGAAATGGTTGTGTGGCTGGAAGTGAATGTTTTACGGTAGGTGTACCTGATCCAATCATTATTGATGCGGTAGTTTTTCCAACTACCTGCACACAAGGTGGTTCGATTAATTTGACGCCTTCGGGTGGAAGTGGATCGTACAGTTATGACTGGGTAGATTTGGCTGGAAGTAATGATCCACAAAATAGATTTGATTTATCTGTGGGGACTTATGGAGTGACGGTTGCTGATAATAATAGTTGTATAGTGGTGATGGATAATATTGAGGTGGTGGATGGTTGTACGAACTGTAATGCAGATGCAGCATTGTTGACTACTGATTCAACTAATATTTGTTTTAGTGGTTTGCCAATCGTTATTTCAGCTTCGCAAAATGGTCCCTTTGGTATTCCTGTAGGTTTTCAAAAGTTATTTATTTTAACGACTGGAGTAGGTTTGGATATTTTGCAAACAGGTATTGCTGGTGAATTTCAAGTGAATACTTTAGGGACTTATACAATTCATTCGATGGTTTATGATCCGAATACTTTAGATCCTTTGAGTTACTCAAATGCGTTAGATTTGAATGCAGATTTATTGCAAGGCGGTGGATCTATTTGTGCTTCGTTAAATGTGAATGGAGCAGAAATTGCACTTGTGAATTGTGCTGATTGCGAACTACCCCAAATTCAAAATATAATATCTATCGAAGCTTCTTGTGGAAATGCAGATGGAAGTGCGACCGTAGATGTAGTTGGTTCGAGCACTTATAATTTCCAATGGTCTTCTGGTTCAAGTACAGCTAATTCAAATATTGGATTGGAAGCAGGAGCGTATCAGTTTACAGTTACAGATGATATGAATCCCAACTGTTTTATCATTGATTCTTTAATTATTGGAAATGCAGATGGACCAGATTGGAGTGTTTTTTCTCAAACACCAACTAGTTGTAATGCACACAATGGAACAGCATCTTTACAACCTCAAACTAATTCATTCGATTGGAGCGATGGAACAAGTGGAGCTAATCGAAATGATTTGGCACCAGGAATAAATATTGTAACGGTTACTGATCCAGCAACTAATTGCATTAATGTTTTTGAAGTTTTTATTGAATCTGTCCAATCTTTGGATATTCAAATTAATGTGCAACAGCAGCCTGATTGTCAAGTGGACAATGGTTCGGTAGATATAGTTGTTACTGGAGGAAGTACAGCATACACTTATATTTGGAGCGATAATCCAAGTTTAGATGTATCGGGTAGAGATGATCTTTTTGCAGGAGTTTATAGTGTTGTGGTGATTGATAATGGACCAAATGCTTGTGTTGACTCTGTTTCTTTTACGCTTTTAGATAATGTGGTAGATGCTACCGTTACTATTTCAAATCTAAATAATGAAGTCTTTATCGGTTGTGTAGGAGATGCAGATGGAGAGGTACAATACTCAGTTGCACTTGATGCAGGATTTATAGAACCGGCTACTGAAATGATCTTGGATGATAGCGGAAATACGTTGACCAATGGACAACTGGCTTCTGGGAATTACTGTATAGTTGTAATGGATGCAAATGGTTGTGTAGCAGGGGAAGGTTGTTTTGAAGTTTTTGATCCAGCACAAATTGAGATCAACCTTCAAGTAACCAATGCAACTTGTAATGACCCTGGAAGTATCTCTACGATGGCATTTGGAGGAACTGGATTCTTGCTTTTTGATTGGTCAGATTTAGCTTCTCCAAGTGATCCACAAAATAGATTTAACCTTACTCCAGGATTTTATTCATTGACGGTTACAGATCAAAATGGATGCTCGGCAGTTGCTGAAAATATCTTAGTGCAGGATAATTGTATGTCTGATATATGTCCAACTTCAAGTGAGGAAAATATTTCAATTCCAGTAAATTCGGTTGATTCATTTTGTGTTGTCTTGGACTCTTGTTTTGTAGATTCCTTGACAACTTATTCTTTGTTGAGTGGAGGAACTAGTGGAAGTTCTATTTTTGGAAATTGGGTTTTAGGAGATAATGGATGCTTAGTCTATACGTCAAATGATACCGCTGGAATTTCGGTAGATACGATTTGTGTTTTAGCTAATTTTAGTAATCTCGTGGATACGACTTGTATCATTGTTTCAGTCATTCCAGTTTGTGATACTACTGGAAATATCATCATGGAAGATTCGATAACTTTAATGACGGATGATTGTCTGGTAGGTGCAGATTATTGTTTAGAAGTTGAACTGGCACAAATACAAAGTTTCAATCTTACCGACAATGGGCAACCATATAATGTTGGAATGCAAGGATGTAATTTTGATACAACCTACTTTTATTCCTTAGCTGCATTCTTAAATATTGCACCTAATGGTCCTTATAGTTTGACCTCATGGAATTTTGATAACAATACATTTACAATTGATTCATTTCAAACGATGATTCAATTAGTGGACTCCATGAATGTTTGGGATCCAACTGGAAACTGGGTGCTCAATGGTTCAATTATTACAGGTGGAGCGCCTGGAACTAATTACGGAACATTGAATTTAATTCAAATTTCAACAGGAGCGACGACCAATCTCGATGTTGATTTAAATCAAATTCCAAATGGAACATCGTTGACTTTGGAAACTGGCTTCCATGAATTAATTATTACAGATTTAGTTACAGGTTGTTCAGATACTTTAATTGCGAATGTGATTTGTGATGATTGTCCAGATGTTTATAGTGGGCCTTCGACGGTGGTAGGAGAGGATTGTGATGACGTGACTGATATATGTTTAGATATTTCATTCCAAGAATTTTTATTCAATTATGAAATTTTGGATAACGGAACTACTTACGGGGGTATTCGAAAAGGATGTGGTTTTGATACTTTATCCACTTGCTATTTAGCTTCTGCTTTACCAGATCAAGGAATGGCTGGACCATACTCAATTGATTCTTGGGCAGTTGGAGGAATTACATTTGCTTCCAATTTTAATACTTTACAAGAGTTGCTCAACTTGATGAACGGTTGGGATGCTACAGGAAACTGGGTGCTAGATGCTAATTCAGAAACGATCTGCGGTGGAACACCTGGACAAAATTATGGCGAAATGGAAATCACTCAAACCAATACTGGAGCCATTGCGTTACTGGAGCCTGATTATGTGGTTTTGACTTTCGCTTCAGCAATCGAATTGGATACAGGTTTTCATGAAATCATTTTAATTGATACTGTTTCAGGATGTACAGATACTTTAAATATTACAATTGACTGTGATGTAGTAACTGGAGGGATTGATACTTTGCTTCAAGTCATGGTGAGTAATACAGATACCTTCTGTTTTAATTTGACTGATACGATTGTGAGTGCTATAAATCTTTGCCCAGATTTTTCTGATGGAAATGTTTCAGGTTTTGGTTTTATTCCAAATACTAACTGTATAGAATACACAGGAACAGTTATTGGGTTAGATACCTTCTGTATGGTTTTTACTTATTCTGACGGAACGATTGATACTGCTGGGATCGTCATTCAGGTGATTCCAGAACTACTTTCTGGAGATACGATTCCGTTAGGTGTTTTGATTAATTGTGTAGAGATTTTCTGTATTGACACTTCGGCATTTTTAGCTCCGATAGATACCATTTATAATTATTGTGAAAACTCCTCAGGAAATTTCGCAGAAGTAACGATCATCGAGCCGAATTGCATCGAGATTATGGCATTTAATGTTGGTGGTTTGGATACCGCTTGCATTGTAATTTGTGATACGATGGGCGTATGCGATACGACGATTTTATTAATTAATGTTACTCAACCTGAATTGATGACCGTCTACGATACCACTACGATTAGTCAGCCAGGAACCTTCTGTCCCGACACGACTCAACTTTATGGTGTAGTCAATAGCATTGAAAATATTTGTGATTCGCTTTCTGGAACTAATGTAGTGTTTGAGGTAATTGATTCTACTTTTTGTATTGATTTTACACCACTCGTTTTAGGTACCGATACAGCTTGTATCGTTATTTGTGATGATCTGGGGATATGTGACACAACGATTTATATTTTGACCGTCATCAATCCAATTGATACCATCATTGCAGTCGATGACGATACCGTTACTTATACTATCAATCCAGTTACGATTGACATTTTTGCGAATGATACCTTTGATCCAAATTCGCTAATTTTTGGAATAATTACAGGCGTGAGTCATGGAACTTTGGTCAGTAATCCAGATGGATCATTTACCTATCTCGCTGAAGCAGGCTTCTGTGGAGATATCGATTCCTTCACGTATTTTATTTCCAATGGAATAATTTCGGATACCGCCACGGTGACCATCGAGGTACTTTGTGATGAAATTTTTGTCTTTAATGGTTTTTCTCCTAACAACGATGGAGTAAATGAAACGCTCGAAATTCAAGGCATTGATAATTTCCCAAATAATGTTGTGAGCATTTTTAATCGTTGGGGAAATAGAATTTATTTCATAGAAGGATATACCAATGATCAGGGGTGGACTGGAACATTTGGAGGGAAAGTTCTGCCCGATGGAACTTATTTCTACGTCATTGAGGATGGAGAAGGAGCTAAATATACTGGTTGGTTGCAGATTAGACGATAGTCATTTTGAATAATAAATGTCGATTTAAAAATAAGAATTTGAGCAGGTTGACGAACTTAATGGAAAGATTACTACTTAAATATTTTTTCTTAAATCGACATTTATTTTTTGAATAAAGAGAGGTCTTTTATGGAGGGGATTTTGAGTTGGGGGGCTAACTCTTTTTTTTATCATTAAGGGGCCTGTTTTGTATAAAAATTAAAATAGTATAAAATAAGTTTTTCATCCCTGTAATTTTCCACCGTCTAATTTTAGAAACATTAAATTACTATTGACCAGTTACTTACCTTATAGTAAGGTATGGTTTTTGGCAATAAATTAATCAACTTCTCTATTAGCAAAATGGCTCTCAATTCAAGCCTAGTTTAACTTTCTTTCCCCACCAAAGAAATTGATTGATCTCCCTAGTTTTCCCCTCTTTTTTTATAAGTTTTTTTAAGATACTGATTAGTAGTGTTTTACAGATAAAGAATATTTATTCTTTGTAAAGTGAAATATCAAATTCAGTTTTCCTAAATATTTTATTATAGGCATGTTACACAACACACCTTTAAATACATAATCAGAAAATGAAAAAAATTATACCATTATTCCTATTTCTTTTTTTTATTTCCAATAATATTCATGCGCAGCAAGATGCGATGTTTACCAAGTATATGTTCAACTCTTTGAACTTTAATCCAGCATATGCAGGAAGTAAAGAATATCTTTCGATGGTCGCACTTTATCGAGACCAATGGCTAGGATTGGATGGAGCACCGACTACTCAAACTTTATCTATCCATACTCCATTCAAAGATCGAGTAGGATTTGGAATAAATATAATTAATGATAAAATTGGAGTGACCGGTTCGACGGTAGGGAGTTTAAGTTACGCCTATCGAGTTCCTTTTGGGAAGGGAGTAGTCTCGCTAGGATTGCAAGCCAGTTTTATGAATTACCGAACTGATTTTGGGAAATTAAATTACAAAGATCCCAGGTCTAATGATTTATCATTCAAAGATGATATCAATCTTTGGGCACCAAACTTTGGAGCAGGAATATATTATTATTCAGATAAATTTTATATTGGTTTTTCCGTTCCCCATTTGATCAAAACGGATTTAAGAAAAGAATCTGTTTCGACTACTCGATGGGCTCAATTGTATCGACACTATTATTTCACAACTGGATTGGCGATTCCACTTCGAGGAGAAAGTTTAATTTTCAAACCTTCGTTATTGATTAAGAGTGTAGAGCTTTTTGGAGATTTTAGTTCAAGTTCAAATAACCGAATGCCAGTTGGCGCACCGACTGAATTTGACATTGATATATCATTCTTATTTTACCAATCACTTTGGATTGGGGCTTCTTTTCGATCATCGTTTGAAACTTTTATTGGAAAAACGAGCTCAATAGATTCTGCGGATTTGTGGGCGATGTTTTACTTAAATAAAGGATTAAGAATTGGTTTAGCCTATGATTTTACGTTGACTGAATTGAGGAATCACAACAAAGGATCCTTTGAAATTATGGTAGGATATGATTTTCATTTCCAACAGAAACGTATCGTCACACCTCGTTATTTTTAATTTTTTTTGGTAAAAATAAATACCGTTTTATAAAAAAAGGAAGGTGCTAATTTTAATTAATTAGCACCTTCCTTTTTTTATATTGAATTGAACCGTAGAGACAAGGCATGCCTTGTCTCTTTCTTCTTTATTTATTATAATGTCTCTACGGGAATTCTAATAATTAAAAGAAAACCTTCTGCGTAAATATCCCAGAAGTTGTTTCCACCGTCGCTATATAAATTCCATTCTGAATACTTCCAATTTTCAAAAGTATTTCTTGTTGAGCTTCTGATGAGTTCATCTCCAAAACCGTTTTTCCCAACAAATCAAATACTCGAACATTTAAAAGATCACTTGCATCAGAAGTGATTGCGAGTTCTTGAGTGATTGGACGAGCGACCACTTTAATATTATCAACAAAGATATTTGTGTTAGCTGAAACCATCGTTCCTTCCGCAGGATTTGGATGAACAAATTGACTGAAAAATTCCCAGATATGTTCCGAAGCATTAAAGTCACGATTCGTCACTAAATCTGGCAAATTGATAAAACCATCTGGCCAAGTATGGCCTCCGTTCTCGACAATATAAAACCAAACCATGGAACCTTCATCACCATTATTGTATTCCAATTTTTCTACAGTAGAATCATCAGTCGTATTAATATTTGGAATCTCAACTATGTCTGGGGTAGTCGAACAATTATTATGATCCACCCAGTAGTCAACTAATTCAGGGATGGAAGGTGCAAAAAGAGGAATACCGTTAAAGTTAACATTTGCATCATTCGTTCCATGAATCTGCATCACAGGAACTGCTCGGGAAGGCGTACAATTATTTAGTTGGTCATTAAAAACACTACCCGTAACCGAAGCAATTGCCGTAATTCGATCTGATAATTCGCAAGCCAACATATAACTCATATACCCACCATTCGACATACCCGTCGAATAAACTCTCGCTAAATCAATGTTATATTCTGTATAAACTAGATCAATTACTAAATCCAGAAAAGCAAGATCATCGACATCTGTTCCAAAGTAAGCATTCCAATGAGTACTAGGTGGGCCAATTGCAGTTTCTCTAATTAATCCTTCAGGAGTCACCACAATAAAACTCTCCGTTTCAGCAACGGTATTTAATGCGGTATAAAAAAGTTGTTCCGCTCCATTTGATCCAAACCCATGCAGGTTAAAAACCATTGGTAAACTCACTCCAGCCTGGTAACTGGATGGAAGGAAAACAGAATATTCCCGAAGTTCTCCATTATGGATAATTTCCGCATTGATTAATTGTTGGGAAAAACCAAATGAAATAGAAAACAGGAAAATAAAAAAAGAAGTGTAAAGTTTTTGAAACATTTTTTTTTAGAAACTCTCCCCGTGTCACGGTTCCAAAACCGTGGCAAGGATCGAAGGTAAAGCAAAACTTAATTTGAAAAAAGAAATAGCTAAATGGCATTTTAATAAAATGTAAAAGTATTGTTACAGTCACTTTTTAATCATCCTTAAAAGGATTTTAGAAAAGTAGCACAGGTGAAATCGTTTTTGATTTTACTGATTATATCCAAATTGTTTTAAGAACCGATCATCATCTCGCCAATTATCTTTCACTTTGACAAATAATTCTAAGAAAACTTTGCTCTCCAAAAAGACTTCAATGTCTCGCCGTGCGGCCGAGCCTAATTTTTTGATGGCAGTTCCACCTTTGCCAATGATGATAGATTTTTGAGTTTGTCGAGCCACATAAATGAGTGCGCTAATTTTGACCAAAGGGTCACCATGATTAGTTTCCGTTTCTTTAAATGCTTCAATCACGACCTCAGCAGAGTAGGGGATTTCTTGCTGATATTGTTGAAGAATTTTTTCTCTAATTATTTCACTTATAAAAAATCGCTCAGGTTTATCCGTCAATTGATCCTTTGGATAAAATGCTGGCCCTTCTTTCAAGTAACTTAGGATGACTTTAAAAAGTCGTTCCGTATTCATTTTTTCCAAAGCAGAAATCGGAACAATTTCTGTAAAGTCTACCAAGGTAGTCCATTTTTGAATCAAGTCCATGACCCGCTTATCGCTTATCGTATCAATTTTATTGATGACTAAAAAAACAGGTATTTCCATTCTTTTCAACTTCTGAATAATCGGATCATCCTCCGTGTAATACTCATCTGGTTCGGTCAAAAACAACATCACATCGCCATCTTTAAAAGTAGTATCGACAAATCGATTCATCGCCACATGCATTTTGTAAGCAGGATCTCGAACGACTCCAGGCGTATCTGAAAATACAACTTGATAATCCTCATCACTCACAATTCCAATAATTCGATGTCTAGTAGTTTGAGGTTTATTCGTGATGATCGACATTCGTTCACCGACCAAGGCATTCATCAAAGTGGATTTCCCCACATTCGGACGACCAATAATATTTACAAAACCAGATTTATGCATATGTTTATAATGGTTAACTGTTAACTGTTAATGGTTAATCTCTCGTTGAGTATTAACCTTTTATTATTTTTATTTAATAGTGAATTTTTAATGGTTAATCCCAAACGAGATATTAACCATTAACCGTTAATCATTCACCATTAATAGCGAAGTTGTTTTACTTCGTTGTGAATTAAATTTTCAACAATTTTGAATACGAGCTTAGGTTTGAGTGGGCGCCAAATGACATTATTAAATTGTTGCCCCATGTTGACGTAAAATTGAATTTGAGTTTCTTCCATTTCAGTCTGCACATGTTGGAGCAAGTTAGCAAAACAAATCCATCCTTTTTCATCACTCGCATCTTCTTGCCATTCTTCATAATAACAATCATCTGAACCGTGGAAGTTGAGCACATTTTCGCAGAACAAAATGAATTTCGAAATACCATGCTGCGTCAATGTATCCATCACCTCTCTTTTCAAAAACATGATATCATTCGTCACGGCATCATTCCACTCGCCAATTAATTCCATGATCGCAAAACCTCCGGCATAATCTATAAATAAAATTTTCATATACAAGGTCGGCGATCCAATATTATCCCATTGTGGATGGATATAATAATTATATACTTTTTGTGAATATTGAAATTCACTATATTCTCTTCCATAAAAAGGAGAACGCTCATCTCGCTCCGATTGATAGCGATCTCTCCATTTGTAATGTGGTTCTATAGTATGCAATGTCTAATCAATAATTTTAAAGTGAATAATTGTAATTTTGTCTCGAAAAAAAAACAAAATTCGTCATTTATTCGTGGATAAAAAAATAAAAAATATTATTCTTACCGGACCTGAATCAACCGGTAAATCAACTCTCGCCAAACAGTTGGCTCAAATCTATAACACCGTTTGGGTGCAAGAGTTCGCACGTACTTATCTCGAGGGGTTGAATCGGCCATATCGAGCAGATGATTTATTAAAAATTGCGCAAGGTCAATGTGACTTAGAATCTTTTTTTTCCAAAAAAACGAATCAATATTTGTTCTGTGATACCAGCATGTTGGTCATGAAAATTTGGTCAGAATATCGATTTGGGAAATGCCATCCTTGGATTTTAGAGCAATTGGAAAATGAAGAAAATGTCATCTATGTTTTATGTGGAACTGACCTTCCTTGGGAGTATGATGAACAAAGAGAAAATCCAAATGATCGAAAGGAACTCTATGAAAAATATCTTTCCGAATTAAATTTTTATCAAAAAGAATTTATTGAAGTGGCTGGTAGTCAGGAAGTTAGGGTCAGTCAGGTGGTGAAGTTTATTAATCAAAATAAAAATGGCAATCAAAATCAAAAATGATAATTGCAATTTAAAAAATCAAAAAATATTAAATGGTAACCTCACTACTACCTTTTTTGATTTTGATTTTAATTGACATTTTGATTCCTTGTTCGATGTTCGATATTCAAATATGTTGAATATTAAACTTTTGGAAAAAAATGAAAAGCCCCTGATTCCTGACTCCTCTGGAAATGTTAAATGGTAAACTCAATGTCATTTTTTTTGATTGCCATTATTATTATCATTAAAAAAATTACCTTTGCGTTATCTTGTTTGGGGTGTCCTTATTTAGGACTGAGATTATACCCATTGAACCTGCTCAGATCATGCTGGGAAGGGAAATAAGCCTTTCAAAATATAAATTTATCAACCGATAGATTTGGCTTTTCAATGGTGTTTACTGAATTAAAAATTTTACACAAACCCCTGTGTGAAGTATTTTTTTCAATCCTTTTTGTCAAATAATTTTTAAAACGACAAAAGGCGAAACACATTTTTTTTATGAAAAATTTATTTAAAAACAGTTTTTACATTTTTGTAATTACATTGTTATGTTCGACTGCTAGTTTTTCCCAGTCTGCCGGACAATCAGGCGGGTTTAAGGTTTTTGGAAAAGTAACCGCAGAAGGTGAGTCGTTAATTGGTGCAACGATTTACATTTCAGGATTGAAAAAAGGAACCACTTCTCAAATTGGAGGAGATTACATCATCGAAAATGTTCCTGCTGGAAACTACAATTTGAGCATCAATTATGGTGGCTATGAAGATCACAATGTTGCGGTAAAAGTGAATGGTGATACAAAGTTAGACATTAAGATTTCTCGTCAAATTGAATTCGACGACCTCATCGTTTCTGCCACTCGTGCAGGCGAAAGAACTCCCATGACTTACACTAATGTTAACAAAGAAACTTTGGAAAGAAACAACTTAGGGCAAGATGTTCCTTATCTTTTAAAGTCAACTCCATCAGTAGTTGTGAGTTCAGATGCAGGAACTGGAATCGGTTACACAGGCATTCGAGTGCGTGGTTCTGATCCCACTCGCATCAATGTAACCATCAATGGAATTCCATTAAATGATTCAGAATCGCAAGGAGTTTTTTGGGTGAATATGCCAGACTTCACTAGTAGTGTAGACAATATTCAAATCCAAAGAGGAGTCGGAACTTCCACCAATGGAGGAGGAGCATTTGGTGCGTCAATTAATTTGAATACCTCGAAAGTTCGGAAAGAAGCTTATGCCCAATTGTCCAATTCTGTTGGCTCATTTAATACGCTGAAAAATAATATTCAGGTGGGAAGTGGATTGATTAAAAATAAATTCACTTTCGATGCACGACTTTCTCAAATCAAATCTGATGGATTTATTGATCGAGCAGAAGTGGATTTGGCTTCGTATTATTTGTCTGCTGCTTATGTTGCGGATAAGACTTCCATTCGGTTTAATACTTTTTCTGGGCATGAAGTAACTTATCAAGCGTGGAATGGAGTGCCTGCACAATTTTTGGAGGATGGTCCCATTAATTTTGATGCCACAGGAATTCGATTGAATAATGGAGACTTGAGAAGATACAACCCTTCCGGTACTGAAAAGGTTAGTGGAGCACCTCATGACAATGAAGTGGATGATTATAAACAGACACACTATCAAGCATTATTGAATCATCAAGTTAACGACACTTGGAGTTTGAGTGGAGCATTGCACTATACTAAAGGCGCTGGTTTTTTTGAGCAATATAAAGGAGGAGAAGATTTAGTTGATTACGGATTGAGTAATGTTGAGTTGGCGAATGATACGATTACTTCGACCGATTTGATTAGACGACGATGGTTGGATAATGATTTTTACGGAGTGACTTATGCGTTGAAATATGGACGGGAGAAATTTGATTTTACCCTCGGAGGAGGTTGGAATAAATATGAGGGCAAACATTTTGGGGAAGTGATCTGGGCGCAATTTATGAGTGACGGAGAGCAAGGTCATCGTTATTATGATAACGATGCGGAGAAAACGGATTTCAATATTTTCGGAAAATTAAATACCGAAATAGTGAGTCAACTTTATGGTTATGTTGATCTACAATTTAGGAGAGTGGATTATGAATTTTTGGGTTTAGC